>Ga0222718_10001449_pt1 | contig 22659 bp, 17 predicted proteins | sample C33_27DmetaG_FD_165045 | JGI IMG/M metagenome (GOLD analysis project Ga0222718, IMG submission 165045) | Estuarine water microbial communities from San Francisco Bay, California, United States - C33_27D | ecosystem: Environmental > Aquatic > Marine > Unclassified | place: USA: California...
TAAGGACGCGAACAAGCTTGAGAACCTCATTGACGAACATCGCCAGAAGTTCAACAAGGCAGCCATGATGCGCATGCAGGATAAAGGCGACATCAAGTCCGAGATGCTGAACATCGACATGAGTAATCAGCTAGAGAAGATGGGCAACCACGCGCTGAATGTCATGGAGGCGGCTCACGAGATGTCCGGGCATCCGCGGCATTAGAATCGCGATCTGTTACTCGGAGCGTAGTTATCCATAGGGGAACCGCACCGTAGCAAGAGCACCGTGGTCAGCAACGTTCTCAAGCGTGGCTGAACCGCCGTGGAGCTCCATGATCTCACGCACGATGCAGAGGCCTAACCCGGAACTCTTCTTGCCGGAGTTTGGGCGCTGTAGCGAGTAGAAATGGTCGAAGGCGCGCTCTAATGCATACGTGGGGATCCCAGGGCCGTGGTCCTTCACCGTGACGACGAGTCCGTTGGATTGGTCGGAAGAGGCGTGGATCTGGATGGCTTCGCCTGGCGGCGAGAACTCGATTGCATTCTGAAGGAGATTGCTCAAAGCCATTTCGAGGAGTGCCGCATCGCCGCGAACCCAAAGGTCCGGTGGGAGGTCCGTTTCAAGAGTCAGCCGACAGTTCTCGAGTGCGGTGTCATGGCTCTCGATCACCTTGCGTACAAGCTGCGAGAGGTTGAGCCTCTCGGGCGCTTCGAGTGTTTTGCGATTTTCAACAGTTGAGAGAGCCAGTAAGCGATCGATCACATCCTGCATTCGCACGGTCTCGGCATCGATGTTAGAGAGAAAGTGCTCTCGTCTCTCTGGCGGCATGTCTTCTTGAAGGAGCTCTGCAGCACCTTTGATCGCCGCAATGGGGCTCTTCATCTCATGCGTTAAGGTTCTGACATAACCTTCGACATATTGGCGACCTTCAAGTTTGTCGCGAAGGTCTTCGAAGGCTTCGCCTAGCAAGCGCGCTTCTCGGCTACGTAACTTGGGCACGGCACGGCGTTCTCCCTGGCCGAGTTGCCGGACATACGCAGTGAGTTTGCGAATTGGCGCCGCGAGCCAACTCGTGAAGAGGCTGGCAATCAGCGCGATGGCGACAAAGCTACTCAGGGCCATCCAGCGAATGTGTTCCTGAGTGGCCTCCATGAACGGAAACATGTCTGCCTGAGGTTTCGAGACGCTGACAACTCCAATGATCTTGCCTTCAAGGGTGACCGGTGCCGAGACATAGAGGATCGAGGAGCGATCATTCGATTCATTGGTGCGGCTACTCCGTGCTCCATAGATGCCTTTTAGGCTACGCCCCACATCGAGCATTCGACGGTAGTTCTGACCTTCGGCTTCGCCGCGCGAATCGTAGAGGACGAGGCCATCCGCGTCCGTGACGTAAAGATGCATCTTCACCTTGGTCTTCTCGAAGTTGTAGATCTTGGCAGAGAAGCGACGTTCGTGTGCTCTAGCAAAGGACTTGCGCAGAGCGTCTACCTGGATACCCCGATCATCTGTGAACTGTTCGACTAGCGAGGCGAAGAGATACGCGGCGTCGACCATGGGCTCCTCGGCAGCTTCCATGTACTGGCGTTCGACGCGCAGTGTGAGATCTCGCGCGAGGTAGACAAGCCCTCCAAAGAGTAGAACGAGAAAGGCGATCAGAATGCGGGCGGACGTGCTCACCAGCGTTCCTTCAGTGCGTAACCCATGCCGCGATGGGTTTCGATTGGATCGATCTCTGGCTTCACCGCTTTCATCTTGGCGCGTAGGCTCTTGATGTGTGCGTCCACGGTACGTTCCATGGCTGCTTCCGGCTCTTCCCAGACGCTGTTCATGAGTTGGGTGCGTGTATAGACGCGTCCTGGATGTCTGGCAAAGAGGCGAAGGAGGCGAAACTCGGTTGAGGAGAGTGAGAGGATTTCGCTATAGTAGGTGACCTGGATCCGTTCGTCGTCGATCTGCAAGGGTAGTCCGCTTGGTGTAGGTTCATGGATTATAGGCTCTGGCTCCCCGCATCGTCTAAGGACAGCCTTCACCCTAGCGCTAAGCTCACGCGGGCTGAAAGGTTTCACCATGTAGTCGTCCCCGCCGATCTCCAAACCAACGATACGGTCGAGTTCCGAAGCTCGTGCAGTCAGAAAGATGATAGGCAATCGTGAGGTCTTACGGATCTCCTTGCAGAGTTCGAATCCACTGACATCCGGCAGGCCCACATCAAGGACTGCTAGATCGAATCCCTCGTCGAAGCGACCCAAGGCGTCGCCGCCAGTCGTGCAGCCAATGGGGTCAAAGCCCTCGGTCTCTAGGGAGTAGGCGATGTTGTCCAAGATGGATGGCTCATCTTCTACGATGAGGATGCGCTGTTTGCGGAGATTGGTCATGAAAGGCGAGAACGCGATTAGCATGGACGGCACTGGGCGTATCGGCAAGTGCATGGAGAGGGCCCACTCCAGCGCCTTGGCCACCAGTCTAAGAGAATCAGGCGTGGGTGTATGGTTTTCAGGCACTGCTCCATGGTCTTTACAGTTTGGCGCACCTCTGTGAACGTCCTGTGAATGGACCATGAATTCTTGAAACAATGGCCCTGAGCGATGGTGAAATGCCTGCAAATTCCCACTTTGAATTCCGGCGAGTGCCGATCATATTCCAGATGGAATCTGTGATGCTGCTGAAGCCCTCATCAACCCTACTACTGGCCACGGCCCCTACCGCATGAGTGACCGCTACGAGATTCAGGAGAAGATCGGGCAAGGCGGGATTGGGGCGGTTTACCGTGCCTACGACACGCAGTTGAAGCGGTCTGTAGCGATCAAGCGGATGCTGCCGACCGAAGAAGATGTTGCCAGCGGCGCGACCCCAGCGGAGCTGATTCTGAAAGAAGCGACGACACTTTCCGCACTGCAGCATCCCAATATCATCACGGTCTACGACATCGGCCTAGACGAAGAGGGGGCGTTCGTGGTGATGGAACTCCTGAAGGGGGAAACGCTGGACCAGGTGGTACAACGTGGCGTCCTAACGATGCGAGATTTCTGCGAAGTCGTTTCTCAAACGATGGAGGCGCTCATCGCGGCTGAAGCGGTTGGTGTGCTCCATCGCGATCTGAAGCCGACAAATGTCATGGTGAATTGGCTGCCAAGTAAGAAGTTTCAGGTGAAGATTCTCGACTTTAGCCTTGCGAAATTTAGTAGCACTCCAGCGCCACAGACGATCGATCAAGGGGACGCTATCTTTGGTTCAATCTACTTCATGGCACCGGAACAATTTGAGCGGGGGAACTTGGACAAGCGGACAGATCTCTACTCGATGGGATGCCTCTACTACTATTGCCTGACAGGGCAGTATCCTTTTCAGGGTGATAGTGCCGCACAAGTGATGGCAAGTCACCTGCAGGGAACAGTCATTCCGCTAGAACAAATCCGGGCGGACTTGCCTCCAGTGATTTGTCAGTGGGTCATGTGGTTGGTCAATCGGTATGCCAATGATCGCCCTCAGGATTCGAAAGAAGCTTTCGAGAATTTTCAGCAACTTGCTGACGCAATCGATCCTATCACCAATTCTGTGTCTTTGTCTGGATTGAAGGCTGCATCGCCGCTCAATGCCACGTCGCGGAGGCTCATCGTTCCGCCTCCCCGCAAGACCACCGCGGTGATGCCGTTACCTGGAGGAGAAGGAGCAGATCAAGGGAAAGTCGACTATCAGACTTCGGTCACGGCAGCGGTGACCGCCATGCCGAGACCTGAGAGTCGGTTGCTTTATTGGTGGATTGCGCTTGGCGTCGTGGTGTTGGCTGCAGCGGGGCTTGGAGTTGCCGCCATGGCGAAGAGGGGAGTGCAACATGAGGCCGTGACTAAACTTGAAGCCTTGGCCGCTGGAAATCCACCGACTGGGACGCCGCAAGACATTCCACTCATCGTCGGCTTTTTAGATTATTCTTCTCCCATCGCGGTGACGACAGCTAAGAATCTTCTTCTCCATTTGGAAGAAGAGAATGGCGGGAAAGAGGCGATCAATGGAGCGATCGTGCTGGCGCTGGCTAACGCCAAGACGGCGAATGCGCAGGAAGCTCTCATCGAGGCGATCGATTATCGCGCGATCCTGAGTGCGGAAGAATTGCTAGTGGAAATGACCCAGCCTGATCGAGAAGTACGGGTCAGTAGTAAGGCCTACCATGCTCTTGGTGCTGGAGGGATTGGTAGAGACTACGCATTTAAGGGCATCTTAAAGCATTTCCATGGAGGCCCTGGATCAGATGTAGCTTTGCAAGCGATTGCTGATCGCGTGGACCAGGTGAAAGCGACAGATTTGGTAGTCGACGTATTAGAGGATAAGAAGGGGATTCCGAGTTATGCTTTAATGCGCGTGTTAGGATCTCTGGGTACGCCTAGGGCCTTTGATAGTTTAAATCAGCTGCTTGACCAGGCTGGGAATGATCCGGCGATTAGACGGGATCGTATGGCCGTCCTGCGGGCTTTTGAGGAATGGCCTGAGCGCTCTCAGGAACTTGCCACGCTTCTCGAAGGGGCCATGGAGGGTGACGAAGCGAGGTATGCATTGGAAACGTATTCCAGCCTGCTGCTCAAACCGGGAGAAACGCCAACGAATGAGTCCCTGATTCAAGAATTGGAGCTCAGGCTGCTCAATGACGATATCGACTTTGGCAAGGCCCGGAACGCGTTTCTCCAGGCGTTGAGCCAGCTCACGAGTGACTATAATACCGCATTGGTCACTGCAGAGAGACTATTACGTAGCAAGGCACTGCCCCCGGTGAACAAGAAAGAGCTGCTAAGGCTCTTTCCGATATTAGCAGAACCGGAGCTGGCACCGGAAACAGATCGAGGATCGGATCCAGAACCGGAACCGAAAACCGATTGACGCGCCTAGGCGGGGCAGGCTACCGAAGGGCATGAATGCCGATGTCAAAGTCCTCGACGAATTTCTTCGTTTTCCTAGCATTTCTACTGATAGTGCCTCGCGCGGACATGTGAATGACTGCGCGGATTGGTTGGTCAAGCGGCTTCAGAAAAGCGGGCTAGATGTTGAGAAGCATCCGACCAAGGGGCATCCTGTCGTTCTTGCCAAAAATAAGCATATAGAAGGACGCAAGACGGTGATGATCTACGGGCACTATGATGTCCAACCTGTAGATCCACTGGAGCTGTGGGATCATCCGCCTTTCGAGCCGCATATCGCGGGCGACCGTATCTATGCTCGCGGTTCTACTGACAATAAGGGGCAATTGTTAGCGCACCTTCTCGGTGTGGAAAAAACCCTGGCTGCAGGGAAAGACCTTCCTGTGAATCTTACGTTCCTCTTTGAGGGGGAAGAGGAGATAGGTAGCCCAAACCTTGAACCGTTTCTTGAAGAGCATCGTGATAGTCTCTTGTGCGATGTAGTGGCTATCTCTGACACTGGAATGGTGGCTCCTGGTGTGCCTACGTTTACCTACGGTTTGCGAGGGATCGCTTGTCTCGAGGTTCTGCTGAAGGGACCCTCTACGGATCTGCACTCCGGAATCTATGGAGGGACCGTTGCAAATCCTGCGACTGCAGTGGCTCAGCTCGCGGCTAGTCTTCATGAGGTGGCCAGTGGCCGTGTGCAGATTGATGGGTTTTATGATGCCGTGGTTCCGTTAGAAGATTGGGAACGCCAAGCCTGGTCAAACCTCCCCTTGGATGATGCTGAAATGATCTCCCTCACAGGGGTGTCTACGCTTTACGGAGAGGCTGACTACACGAGTCTAGAGCGCACCTGGGGCCGACCTACTGCTGAGGTCAACGGTATTGGGGCGGGCTACCAGGGCGAGGGCTCCAAGACGGTGATTCCTGCCGAAGCGATGCTTAAGCTGTCGTTTCGTCTCGTTCCTGACCAGGATCCTTCGCAGATTCTAGCGGCCGCCAAAGCGCACTTGAAAGCCGTATGTCCACCCGGCATTTCATTGGAACTAAAGATGGGGCATGATGGGAAACCCTACAAAGTGGATCCTCACAATGATTTTGGAAAAGCTGCTCAGCGGGCCTTGCAAGCCACCTTTGGCAAGGAACCCGCTCTTATTCGCGAAGGCGGTAGTATTCCAATTGTGCAGTCTTTCAAAGACGTGCTCGGAGCAGATACGCTTTTGTTAGGGCTGGCCTTGCCGGATTGTCGTGCCCACGCGCCGAATGAGAACTTCTCTCTCGAGAATTTTGCGGCGGGCATTCAGCTCAACCAGAATTTGCTGGAATCGCTTGGCTCCTGCTAGTGATCGACGACTGGTGCTAATCCGATCAGTGTGAAGACGGGATGTTTGCTGGCGTCGGACGCGGCCAAGTCCACAGACAGCTTGAGAACCCAGTCATTTAGTTCGTCGGGATCGACCAAGACTTGATCGATTTGCCAAAGCTTGGTTTGTTCGTCGATGTAGGTGTGCTTGCGATTGCGAGCCTCTGGATCGAGTCGGAGCAATTCGTGGCCTTCGAGATACGCTTCTAACGATGCTTTGAGGCGAGCAGTGTCCCACGTCACGTCATCAAGGTCCTTGGGCTGGACGAGTGAAAGGGCATCTTGCCAGCGTTGTTGGCTGAGCGCTTTGAGCAGGTCGAAGGCTCCCTTGCGTACGAGTCGGGTGAACGCCGGCTTGTTTCTGGAGAGTGCAGGCGTCCGCTTTGGGGATGCTGGTCTCTCCGAGGCTGTTGCTGGGACATAGTCGGGATCTCGAAGGCGTTCCCATTCGTCGATGAGGCTGGAGTCAACTCCACGCACCAGATTTTCAAAGAAGGCTTCCGCCTCCTCCACCTCCTCGGTCTTGGCTGCGGGGGGAACGGTTTGCGCCAGTACCTTATAGACTTCCGTGAGATGCCGCAGGAGCACGGCTTCGCTGCGCTGCAGTTCATACTGGACGATGTAGTCTTCAAACGACTGGTAATTCTCTAACATTTCCCTGGCAATCGACTTGGGCTTGATCGAGGAGCCATCGAGCCACGGGTGCTTGGCTGCAAATCGATTGAAGGTGTCGTAGAGAAACTCCTGGTTTGGTTTGGGCCACTCCACTTCATCGAGGCGCTCCATGCGCTCTTCATACTCGATGCCGTCTGCCTTCATCGACGCGACGAGTTCTGATTTTAGCTTGTCCGTCTGTTTGCGGAGAATGGCGATCGGATGTTCGAGAATGGCTTCGATGATCGTGAGGAGATCAGAGGCGTAGCTTGCGGATTCGCTATCGAGTTCGCCAATCGCATTTAGTAGATAGAGCCCAAGTGTCTGGTTGAGGGTGAAATCCTCCTGGAGTTCGACATTCAAGATGACTTTGTGAGATCCAGTGCGCTCATGGGGAGGAATGATCGTGAGGACCTGCCCCTGAACGAGTCCTTTGAAGAGTCGGCACGCTTGTTTCTTGAGCAAAGGCTTTTCGGCCTGTGGCTGATGGCAATCGGCGATGATTCTACGAAGTGCTAGACAGCCGTCCTCTTGCTTTCGACTGAGAACGTGGAGTAGGATGTTGTGAGTCATCGTAAAGCGTGACACCAGCTTCTCTGGTGGTGCTGTTATGAGTCGCTGAAACGTGGCCTCATCCCAAGCAATGAATCCTTTCTCTGGTGGCTTCCGTTTGACGATCTTGCGACGCTTCTTGGGATTATCCCCGGCTTTGGCCTCAAGGCGTCGGTTCTCGATCACGTGCTCGGGCGCTTGGGCAACCACGTAGCCAACACTATCAAAGCCACGACGGCCTGCGCGTCCGCAGATTTGTTTAAAGTCGCGTACGCTGAGAATGCGTGTGCCTTGCCCATCGTACTTGCAAAGCTGGGTGAAGAGCACAGTTCGGATGGGCACATTGACGCCCACCCCAAGGGTGTCCGTGCCACAGATGACTTTAAGCAATCCGCGTTGCGTGAGTTTCTCCACGAGGACCCGGTATTTGGGGAGGAGCCCGGCATGGTGAATCCCCACCCCGTGTCTGAGTAGCTTGCTCACCTCTTTGCCGTAGGGGCTTCGGAAATCAGCTTCGGCGAGGGCTTCGATGATCGCGCGTTTCTCTTCCTTGGTGCAGAAGTTAGTAGAGAGCAAGTTCTGCGCGGTGCGGGCACAGGCAAGCTGAGTGAAATTGACGAGATAGATGGGAGCCTTGTCTTGCTCGACGAGCTCTGCCACCTTCTCCTCAAGTGTGTCCTCGCTGTAGGTGAACACCAATGGCACTGGCCGATCTTCAGATTGAACGAGCGTCGTGGGTTTGCCAGTTAGATCCGTGAGTGTTTTCTCAAAGAAGGATGTTTCGCCCAGCGTGGCGGACATGAGGAGAAAGCGTGCCTGTGGCAGGATCAGTAGTGGAATTTGCCAGGCACTGCCGCGGCTGTGATCCGAGTAGTAGTGGAACTCGTCCATGATGACGTCGTCCACATCTGCATCAGCGCCCTCGCGTAGAGCGAGGTTCGCCAAGATCTCTGCGGTGCAACAGACGATTGGGGCACTTGCATTCACGGTTGCATCTCCGGTGATCATGCCGACATTCTCTGGTCCGAAAACTTCGCAAAGGGAGAGGAACTTCTCGTTGGCCAGGGCCTTGATCGGTACGGTATAATACGAGCGCTTGCCCTGACAGAGCGCCTGGAAGTGCAGTGCTAGAGCGACAAGTGATTTCCCAGAGCCAGTGGGCGTATTGAGAATGACATTCTTTCCCTCGTAGAGTTCGAGAATGGCTTCTTCCTGATGCGTGTATGGCTCGATCTCCTCAGTGGTGAGGTAATCAAGAAACGTTTCAAGGATGGCGTCTGACGACATGGGGTCGGCGACGCTGGGAAGAGATAGTGGCACCTGATCTAGAGGCCCACCTTCTCAAGCCCTGTCTGGTGAATGAACCAAGCGGGGTTGAGAGGCTCTAAGCCCTCGCGAAGCTGATCAAGTTCTTCGGCGGGACCGTGGATCTCGAGCTGCTCTAAGTCAGCTAACTCGGAGGCTTTCTCCAAGAGATCGCCGACATTCTCTAGATGTGCGGCTGCTCCTGCTGCGCCTATGTAGGCCTCGCGGCAGTGAATGAGTTCGTCGCTCATCGAGAAATCGTAATAAAGGCAGGCAGACTCGGTCGCTGTGCGCTCGACAAACTGTGGGAGCAGGGCGAGAAATGCGTCGCGCTTTCCTTCGTGGGGGCGAAAGTAGGGATGGATACTAACGATGTTCTTATGCTCGGCCATAATGGACCTTAGGCCGAGTCTCGACCGAGTCCAAGCGAGATCTGCTTAATCCTGCCAGAAGGTGGACTTGGCACCCACGGAGTAGCGAACCTTCATCTCGGGCGTGGCAATAGGAATCTGTCCTCGGTGCAGTGACTCGACACCTGCTAGAGTCATTCCCGAGGTGAGCAAAGAGCGCTCAATGGGATAAGGGACTTGGCCTGTGATCACGGTGTCCTCGATGTGTCTTACCAAGGGGTGAAAGAAGTCTGCCGTGGTCGAGCCATGACTGGGCATGGGCAGGTACATTTGGCAGGAGATGATCTCGTCCGTGTCGGCTCGGAGGCCCGCGTAGTTGAAGTCACGGATGTTAACAAGGAACATGCTAGTAAGAAAGCCGTCCAAGTGCTCGATGAAATATCCGGTTGCTTTTGAGAAGGTGTCCCGAGCCCATTCGAAGGTGATTCGATCCGTGTAGTAGCCGCCCTCTACGGGAAGGTTATGGCTGCGGGTAAGGGCTGCAACCATGAGGCGGCGCGTGTCTTTGCGATCCTCCTTTGCCATCGCTTCCCAGAGTGCTGCATCTTTCAGAGCGTGGACCTGCTTGATTCCGATCTCTCCACCGAGACGGCGTTCGGACATGCACTGAGCGGTTTCAAGTGCGTGAATATCGTAGCTGTCGACGCCGCCGTAGGCAACGCAGACACTTTCCTTCAGTGGTGTATTGTGAGGAAGGTCAATCGCGGGCAGGCGTCGTGTGACTGGCAAGGAAGAGCCTGAGAAGAAGGGGAAGTTGAGACGTTTTGAGTCCTCCACCATCTCTACACATTCTTTCCAAGTGGTCGAAAGATGCTTGTCATTGAAAACAGGGACGGCTCTGCCGGTCTTCTCGAACACCCTGACGCATTCCTTGAACCAGGCGTAACGTGGGTAGAGCTTTTGCCCCATGTCATTGTCAGGATAGTCGCCGTGTTCTGCGATGATGACAACGCCATCCACGGCGAGTTTGTCGGTCCCTAGTGTCAAGGCCGCTTCGATAGAAGAGGACAGGGCGAGGCCATGCTTTTCAAGCCGCGCTCTTCCAAGATCCCCATCCGGAAACTGGTCTAAATAAACGGAAGCGACATCGACTCGCGGCATTTGCCAAGCGCCTCGCCAGCCATACCCGAGGGTAAGCCGATCGAGGAAGTGCTGGGCGTGGGAATGTTGGCGCACCTCCGTGCCGAGAAAGGCCACCTTCTTGCGAGCACTCGGCTCGACTGCGGAGGCAGACGTTGCTGCGACAGCAGATAGCGCGCTAAGTTGACGGAGAAAGTCGCGTCGATTCGTTTTCATGCAAGAAGGGTAACGAGCCCGCACGCAAACGTGAAGCCGAATCAGAGCGAGAGTTTGGAAATCGAAATTCGACCACCAAAGCAGATCTCAATGTCAGAGCCTTGTTCGCGCAGTCGATTGGGATAGTCGCCGTCATACAGGAATTCACGGACGTCACCCTCCGGTGTTGACGGTTGAAAACTTACTGGAAGGGGATGTTGGCTGGGCTCGCAATGGACACGATCAGGAGGGACATCGTTTGCCGAAACATGTGGCAAGTTGATGTTCCAATGTTCCCCTCGTCCCAACTGAACCGTGAGGAGCTCTTCCAACGCCTCCCAGGCGCAGCGGGCGGCCCAAGCCCAATCAAAGTCGAAACCTCGCTTCTTGAAATGCGAGAGCGCAATGCCAGGAACTCCGAGAAAGGCGCCTTCACGGACGGCAGCGACAGTGCCTGAGACATAGATATCGGCTCCTAAATTGCCGCCTTCATTGATTCCAGAAAGAACCCAGTCTGGCTGACGCGGTAGTAGATGTGTCAGGGCGAGCCGCACGCAATCTGCGGGCGTGCCTTCGACCGCATGGCGATTCTCTCCGCGAGCATGCACGCGGAGAGGCTCATCGGTGGTGACGCGATGCCCACACTGTGACATCACGCTGGTAGGAGCCACCACATGGCATTCCCAGGTTTCAGGAAGTGCTGATTCCAGAGCTTGAATCCCTGCCGCATCAATGCCGTCGTCGTTGGTCAAGAGAATGAGAGGTGGCATTGGAATAAATTTAGGCGGAAATGCCTCTTATCCACGCTATCCTAGTTGGAAGTTCAACCTTTTTCCCCGCACCCTGCACTGATGAAACGCCTTTGGTATGGTTTAGCAGCCTTTATCCTTGTGATCTTTGCGAGCCTTCTCTGGCTTCGTCGGGGAGAATTCATGGACGTGCTGAGCGCATTTGGCCGGCCATCAGAGGCACCGCAACCTGCTGTGGCTTGGACGACAGCACCAGAGATGCCGTCTGGAGACTTGGCCCCCGGGAGCAATCGATTGCGGCACATCATCAGTCGCCTCATCGACCCGAATGCTATCCCTTACGAAGCCATTCTCCGGTTCAAGACCGATGCGGACTTCGAGGATTTCCTCAAAAATAACGGCAAGTTGAGGCTGCTTGGAAGCATCCCTTCGTTGCGCGCAGCACGTGTCGGGTATGAGAACATCGATGATCTCAACGATATCCCCGAGAATGCGGATACGAGTCCAAACTTCCTCGTGCAGTTGCCTGCTCCGCCAGATCCACAAGGGCCGGGCATCCAGGACGGTGCGGTGCCCTTTGGCAGTTCTGCTATGGAGTGGTTGGGCATTCAAGACAACGAGACGTGGGGAGAGGGCCGCCAGATTGCCGTGATCGATACGGGGATCTTGGAACATCCAACGTTTGGAGAGGTGAGTGTCAGTAATACTCAGGACTTTGTTGCCGATGGTGAGAACGCGTCTGCAGTGGATGCGACAATCATTGAGGTCAATGGTCATGGTACGGCAGTAGCCTCTGTTGCGGCCGGTCAGCACGATGCCGCCCCTGGGGTAGCACCAGCGGCCGAGATCTTGAGTTACCGTGTGGCGGATGCAAATGGAAATAGTGATAGTTTCACGCTTGCAGAAGGAATCTTGGCTGCTGCTGAGGCTGGTGCCGATGTCATCAATATTAGCCTGGGCTCGGCTGGCGATAGCAATGTGGTTGAGGAGGCAGTGAAAACCGCGATTGCATCAGGATCGACGATTGTGGCGGCTGCCGGAAACAATGGCGTGCCAGGCCTCACTTATCCTGCAGCTTATGAGGGGGTTATTTCTGTGGGAGCGGTCGATGCGGCCGGGCAGCACCTGGATTTTTCAAATACGGCGGACGACCTAAGTGTGTCCGCTCCTGGCTATGCGGTCCCTGCGGCGTGGCCGGATGAGCAAGTCATTCAGTTCACGGGAACTTCTGCTAGTGCTCCCTTCGTTTCTGGCTCGATTGCCGCGATTATGTCTTGGGATCCGAGCATCACTGGTCAGCAGGCCTACGATCTGTTGTTGGCGCACTCAAATGAAGCCGGGGCGCCCGGAATTGATCCAATTTACGGAGAAGGTATACTCAATGTGGGGCGGGTTGTTGATGCGGGGACCTCAGGAATCTATGATGTTGCCGTCGCGAGTCATTTTTACGCAGGTGATATCCAAGGCAATGGTCGAGAGATTCTCCAAGTAGTGGCAGAAAACCGCGGGACAGAAATCATCTATGGTAGTACTCTAAAAGTCGACTCGCCTGTGGGAGAACAAACCTTCACGCTTGGAGCGATGAAACCGGGCGAAGTGGTCTCCCGTGAAGTTATTGTCGATGTTCGGCATGCCGAGCTGCAAGGCAGTGCCGACTATGCCACGAGCTTAACCCTGCCGGGTTCACAAACGGACAACAATCCTGCGGACAACAACCTGTCGTCGAGCTTCTTGCCTCCGGTCGCGGCGGAAGGAGAATGAATTAGGGTTTCTTCACAAAGACGTAGATCGTCGAAGGCTCGGGAAGGACTCCATCGATGAAATTCATCACGTCTCTATAGAGAAAGTCAGCCATGGCGTGGACGAATAGGACGTTGGGAATGGGAAGTTGAGCAGTGTCGTCGGCTCGTGCCGCCGTGAGTTTGGCAATCTGATTCTTGAGAGCAGCTCTATCAGTCACCTTCCAACTCTGGGACGATAGGATATCCTCATCGCCAGAGACTTCGGACTCATAAAGTAGTAGTTTTCCTTGCGGGTCTTGCTCTGAGTTACGGCTGAGTTCGAGTTCCCAGGGATGAGCATAACGGGCCTTGCGATCCAACATATCGTCTCGCGGGCAGAAGGCCTCATAAAAGAGTTGGCCTTTCTTCGGTGGCTCCACTCGAATTCCTTGATCCGTATCGATCGCTTTGATGAGCCGAGAGAAACGTTGGGCATCGGAAAGCGTGAGCTCAGGCCGATAGTCTAGCTGAACGAACACATCACGATTCTCCTTGGAGAGTTTCTCAAACGAGGCAAGGACGTTTACCAATTCACCGGCCGCAAGAGGAGTCTCGTCGCCTACTTGGTTAAGGACAGTTGGCTGTCGCTGATTGCCGGTAAATGCGAGTTGCAAGTCTAACGTTCGCCGCTGCCCATCTTTACGTTCTGGCTCCAGCGTCAAGGTGACGAGCTGGTGCTTTCTCAACATCACGTCAGGATTGACCAAGCGCTTTCCATAGACGTCGTGCTTCGGGGCTCGCACGGGGAGGTCAAGCACGGTGAGGCGGTGGTTGAAGATTGAGCCAATAGACTTTGGCTCGATGACATCCGCCGCGTAGGCACCAGGGGTGAACGAGCTGTCCTCCGGAATCCGATAGGATCCAGTGAACACCAGACCGGTCTCTTCCATGGTAGTGCCGGTCTCCTTATCGTAGATGAGTTTCTCAAGCCGCATGGGCTTTGTGGCGGTGCCATCGTTTTCAGGTAAGACTGTTGCGACGACACGTTCGCCCTTTGGCCAGAACTGTAAGGCCTCAGGGTGGAATGGCGTGCCAGACTTCATTCCAATGAATTCTAGGGCGCGATGGACGTCGCTTGGCTTGGCAAATGACCAGAGAAGAGACTCGTAGCCTCGACCGCATGACTGATCGATAAGAAGGAACTCGATGACAGTCTCCGCCTCTAAGCCCGTTGCTTCTGCGAGAATGCTCACCCGTTTTATTTCTTTGTTAGCAAGCAATCCCGGTAACACGAGCATCTTCGCATCGCTGGCGTGCTTGGCGCGATTTGATTGGTCAAGCAAGGAGGCATCTGCTGCCCGTTTGGGCGAACCACCATAGTCATCCGGTGCATCTTCAGGGCCACCTCCAAACTGGCCTAGGGCCATGGTGGTCAGTGCCACCAGGCTGAGGAAGGTAAACGAACAAGGGGCGGCCATCTGGCCGATAGCCTACGCTTTCGCCCGGGCAGAAGCAAACCCAGAGGGTTACTCTGCCTTTGGCTTGGCGTCCTTGTTCAGACCGGCGGCTTTGGTAGAGCCCCAACAGTCATGACTTTGGCGTCAACCTTGAGCTCTTCAAGCGTGGCTTGAAGGTGTCTGGCGATATAACTCCGAAATCTGCTACTGTCAGATCGAGGCTGGCGTGGGCCTTCCGTAGGTCCTTTCTAGTCCAGGGCTAAGGACATCCGGGTGCTGCGGAAATGAACACCTTCTGCTTCTTAATCCGGCGCTTCATGTTGATGTCCTCTAAGAATTCGTTCACACGCTTGTCTGCCAGGATCTTCTTGGAAAACAGATTGACGGTGGCATTGATTGCCGATCTGGCCGTGTTCGCTGTCGCTCAGCTTCGTCTTGGAAGCCGCCGCGCAGTCCGCTCTGCAGAAGGAGTAGGCCTTATTCTCATAGGATTTTATGAACTTGGCGTTCGAGGGTTTACCGGTCACAGGGCACTTTGGTGTTAGGTCATCTTGAGCCGTGACGCTGGACGCAATTGGCAGGATTGTGAGGAGAACGATTGAGATGGATAGATTACGAGATTGAAATATGTGGATTATATGCTGATTAATGGCGTGTTCCTTCTTGAGAGGGATTGCGTGCCAGCTTCTAGATAATTTAGGCTCTCCGTCAGGTTTTCTGGATAGAAAGCTGTCTGAACTTGAGCCAGGCGTAGTCAAGATCTGTGATGCCTTCGGCGCGGTCTACCACTCGTGATACGAGATTGTTGAATCCTTCGATCTTTCCTGAAGTTATTTGATGTTTACAGAAGGCCACGATCTTGTCCGCCTGCTTTCGGAACCCTTTTGCTAGTCTCTGAAATGGTGATGGGCCGCTTTCGGCAGCCATGTTGCACCACTGCAACAATGCTTTCTTCGCACAGCCTGGATAGCGGTAAGTGTGCACCACCCAGAACTGCTCTTTCCGAAAGTAGGCCGTGGTGATGTTCTCATTGATCTCTTGGAGAGCTTTTGGTCTGACGCTTCCTCTATCATCTAGGTGCTCTCCATTCGCGAGCAGGATGAATCGACAGCCGCGTTGAGATTGAGATGCAGATGAAAGCGATCATCGACCACGGTTGCTTTGGGAACCTGTTCGCCAACGACGCTTTGGTAGGCTCCCGCTCGATCTGTGCAGACCGCTTCGATACATGCCTTCGGAGCTTCGGTAAGTTTCTCAAAGAAGGACTCCAGGCTAGGCTTCTTCTTGCCTTCGGCCATGTGCAAGAGTTCGCCAGTCTCTCCATTAAGAACAAGGGTCATGTAGCCATGTCCTTTCCTGATCGCCTTTTCATCGATGATTAGTACTCGCAGTGCCATCGAGTGTTGGTGCGGGAAGGTCTAGCTTAAGGACCTCAATGTTGTAGCGGCGAACAGTAGACTCTCCGAGGTCCATCATCTTAGCCACTGCTGTCACCGGAGCATGCCTTGCCATCTCACTAACTCGGCGCATCAAACGCCATGTCGCCTCTTTGGTAGGATGCATTTCCTTGGGACGTGTGGTGACAAAGCGCCCGCACACTTTCCTTGGATAACCGGGAAGGTGATGTAGACGACAAGTCCACTCGCGATAGGCTAGTCGGGTGTGTTTTATAACCGAATCACAGCCATTGGAGGATTGATCCTAGCATAACGAGGCCAAGAAAGGTCGAAGCGAGTTTCTCATACCGCGTAGCGATTGCCCTGAATTCCTTGAGGCGCTGGAAAGCGTTTTCAACCCGGTGGCGTTTCTTGTATTTCTGTTTGTCACAAGAGGCAGGATTGACCCGATTCGCTTTTGGAGGAATGCAGCATCCGAGGCCAACGTCTTCGAGAAATGCTCGGAAGTCGTCAGTATCATACGCCTTGTCGGCAAGGATTGTGACTCCATTTGGAGCAGCTTCGCAAAGATCGATTCCGAAGAGATAATCGTTGCGATTCCCAGAACTGAGGAATACGTGGACGATCCTTCTCTTCCCATCGACCAAAGCATGAATCTTTGTGTTGGGCCCACCACGACTCTTCCCAATACACTCAGCCTCAGGCCCTTGTGCACCTCCGTGACCGTGTTTGTGAACCTTGCAGCTCGTAGAGTCAATAGACCACAATTTGCCCCCAGCGTTCGATGCGAGCTTTGTTAACACCTTGTCCCAAATGCCTGAATCCACCCAGCGACGTCAATGGCCATAAATCGTCTCCCACCTTCCAAAGATGCCTAGGCAGCGCCAAGAACATCCCTGCCTCAATCGGTAGAGTATAGCCCTGAGAACAGTATCGGGATCCATCGGCGGGCGGCCTCCAGATGACTCTTCTGTTAGTATCCCTCCTTCGGAATTAGATTAATTTTTTTAGGCGTTTGGCTTGAGCCTCCGCCTTGGCGTGTTCGTTAATCTGAGTCATAATATGTTGGTTGGTCCGAAACCCTACCAAACACTTAAGCATCAGCAAGGCTAAACTGTTATAAAACACACCCTAGTCGGAGACCGATCCTCTCCCGCATCGATGTCTCGTCAGCGGCGACCGGCAATTGGGGCAGCGGAGCTTTCGGCGTTGATCGAATCGCAGATTGATCTGACCACCCAATTTCTGGCAGCTAAGCTCTTCCACGACATGCCCGTCGAAATCATATCAAGCGTTGATGTTTAGGACTTTCAAACCCCTAAGTCCGCGTGATCTCGATGGGCGTGTCACCTCAATTCATCTTGCCTGCTCTCAGCAAACCTGACGGAGGGCCTCAGAAATGAGGATACCGAAAAGGAAAATGAGACCATCATCAAGCGGGATGAAATCTACATTGCTGATTCGAACTCAGCCCCAGAGCCAGAATTTGTAGCGGCGCTGTTTCTTGCTAGCGCCGGACTCGTCGTTTGGAGGAAGCGCTCTTGTTAGAGAATTAGCTTTGTTATGCTCCTGGTCTCCTAAACCGTAATCGTGCTTCTGTCTCATGTTGGACGAGCTTGGTCGAAGCAAGGGTTAGACGGTTCTTCGTTGACTCCAAGGATTAGGATTTGAATTCTGGGTTGTCAGGATTCCTGGTGTTTTTTTCATCTTGAGCCTCAGAGGTGGACATCGTGATGGAGGTCTCAAAAGCGGCGACATTCTTCGCCCTGTCAAAGTGGCTACTTGAGTAGGCTGCTGCGCGTTGGCTGCGGACCCGACGTTCGTTTGAATCTAGAGCTTCTTTGATGGCGTGGCGGAGGGCGTGGAGGTCTTCAGGGGGGACGACCCAACCGCCGCCACTTTCGGTGATCCATCGGCCGAGACTGCTTGTCTTGAATCCGATGAAGAGGATAGGGCGAGCTGCGGCGAAGCTGCCTTGATGTATACTGGGGACCATGCAGCCATCCCATGGTGGGGCCAGGCTGGCTAGGTGAACGTCACCTGTCGCAAAATGGACGGACAAGTTCTCTTCACTGACATAATCCGTGAGATGGATGGGGGTGTGGCGATGGGCTTCCATCTGGACGAAGGCTTCGACTTTGTTTCGTTGGGCTCCTTTGCCGCTAAAGATCCAGGTGATGGGACTGTGAGGGCCGAGTTCCACGATCGCGGTGAGCCATTCATCGAATCGGTGGCCCAGACCGAGATTGTCTGAGTAGAGAAACACGATCGATTCATGCCCCCAGCCGCGTTGATCGCGATAGGCTTGAATGGCTTCCTTGGTGGCCTGTCGACGCTCTGCCCAGAGAGGTAGGGCTACGGGAGAGGCGCCGTAGTGTTCGGCGACGCGTGCTTGCATGTCTGGTCCTAAGGTAATCACCACTTGGCTTCGTTGAAAGCTCCAGTGTTGGAGGCATGGAAGGAAGCGGTAGGTCAGCGAGTTCTCTTGGATCATGCCATGGGCTTTCATGACGTCTGGATAAAGATCCATGACCCAGTCCACGGTTTGCCAGCGGCGTAACAATCCTACGGTGTTCGCGAGCAGTCCAAGATAGGGAGGGAGTGGTTAGTGCGATGATGACATCTGGTTTACGTGGCGTTGAGAGGAGCTTCCAATCAAGCAGCGCGCAGAAACTTCCGTAGTGTAGCAGCCTGTGGTGAAAGCGCTTCCCTAACGGAAGTGTCGCGAGAGGTCGGATGTGCAGGCCATCGATCGGTTCGCCACGAGAATCTGTAATCGCTTGTCCGCCTTAGCGCTGCTTGGAGCAGAGCACGGTGACTTCATGGCCATTTCCGGCAAGATGTTCGGCCACATGGCTGAGCAAGACGCCCGTGGGAGCGACGTCGGGAGGATAGTATTGATTGAGCAGAAAGAATCTCATGAAGGCGAGCGGACGGGATTCCTTCCTTGGCTAAGTCGAAATATCTCCACTTGAAAGACGTCATTTCTCTCCTTATCTGCCCCGATGGATACCAAGATTCTTGCTGAAGCAGCTGCGGAGGCCCGTGGCCTAGCCATTGACGCGATCCACGCTTGTAGTTCTGGGCACTTGGGATTGCCACTTGGCGCTGCTGAAGTGGGTGCTGTCCTGTTTGGTGGAGGGTTGAGTTACCATCCGGGCAAGCCCAAATGGATCAACCGTGATCGGTTCATTTTGTCAGCGGGTCATGGCAGCATGTTTCTCTACAGCTGGCTTCATTTGTCGGGATACGACCTGCCGATGCAGGAGGTGAAGAATTTCCGTCAGTTGCACAGCAAGACACCTGGTCATCCTGAATTTGGAGAGACGCCAGGGGTGGAGGCAACAAGCGGTCCGTTAGGACAAGGAGTGGGCAATGGCGTGGGTTACGCGGTTTCTGCCAAGATGGCGGCTGCTCGTTTCAACACGCCTGAACACACGATCTTCGATCAACATGTAGTAGTGTTAGCAGGTGATGGCTGTTTGCAAGAGGGGGTAGCCCAAGAGGCTTCGGCTTTGGCGGCCCATCTTCGGTTGGACAACTACATCCTCATTTATGATTCCAACGATGTCACCTTGGATGCGATGGCAGACAAGACTCAGAGTGAAAACACAGCCAAGCGGTATGAAGCCTACGGTTTCGATGTCGTCACGGTGGATGGTCATGATTTGGCTGCAGTCTCTAAGGCGTTTGCCGACGCGAAGGCGAATGACAATGGCAAGCCGAAGCTGATCATCGCGAAGACGGAGATTGGTCGTGGTATTCCCGAGGTTGCAGGCACGGCCAAAGGCCACGGTGAAGGCGGCGCGAACTTTGCGGAGTCAGCTCGCAAGGGGCTCGGCCTGCCTGAAGAGACTTTCTATGTGTCTGATGACATTCGGGCATTCTTTAAGCAGCATGGGAATTCGCTCGCTGACGCCTACACGACGTGGGAAGCGACCTTCAACGCTTGGAAAGCTGCAAATCCTGCGCTTGCACAGCAGTTAGACGACGGGATCTCACAGGCTGTTCCAGGTGATTTGTTAGATCGCATTCCTGAGTTTGCTGAAGATGCGAAACTCGCGACGCGTGCGGCTGGCGGTGAGGTGATCCAACCCATCGCTGATGCGATGCCGCTGTTCGTCGGAGGCAGTGCTGATCTTTACGGCTCGACAAAGAATTACATCAAGGGCGCAGGCGATTTCTCGCACGAGGATCCTAAGGGCCGGAACCTCTGGTTTGGAATCCGGGAGCACGCGATGGGCGCGTTGCTCAATGGTATGGCATACGACGGTATCTTTCGCGCTTCGGGCGCGACTTTCGCTGTCTTTGCCGATTATTTGCGTCCATCAATTCGCCTCGCGGCTTTGGCGAAATTGCCAGTGCTCTATGTCTTCACGCACGACTCGATTGGTGTAGGTGAAGATGGTCCGACGCATCAACCTGTGGAGACTTGCTCTGGTTTGCGCGTGATTCCTGGTCTGGACGTCATTCGCCCCGCGGATCCAGAAGAGACCGCCGGAGCCTTTGTGGCAGGCCTTGAAAAGACGAGTGGTCCTACGATGTTGTTGCTGACCCGTCAGGGCGTGCCGATGCAGAACGCTGCAAGTGCGAAGACTCGCCGTGAGGGAGTGTTTAGCGGTGGCTATGTTCTAGTAAAAGAGTCAGGTCCGTTGGAGACGATTCTGATCGCTAGTGGTAGTGAAGTGCAGCATGCCGTTGAGGCGGCCAAGGAGTTGGGTGGCGGAACACGTGTGGTTTCCATGCCATGCATGGAGCGCTTTGATCGTCAGTCTGACGACTACCGGGCCGAGGTGCTTCCGAAGGATTGCAAGCGCCGCGTGGCCATTGAGGCAGGCGTCAGTGGTCTCTGGTGGAAGTATGTTGGTGATGAAGGCACGGTCTTGGGGATTGATCGCTTTGGCATCAGTGCGCCAGGGAATACGGCGATGAAAGAGCTGGGTATGACTTCTGAGGACGTGGTGGCTGCTGCGAAGGCGTTGGCGTAGTTCGTTCAGCTTCTCAGCAGGGGTCGACATGATTGGCTGTCTGTTTTATAGTCACAGGCTATGACCCCGGCGAAATCCCTGCTGCTTTCATTTCTGTGCGTAGCTTCTGCGTTGGCAGAGCCTGAGCTGATTGTTTACTGGCCACTCGACGAGGCGAGCAATGGGTCGACGCCTGACGCGCTGGGGCGTTATCCGTTAGAATTGGTAAATCTTTCGGGCAGTGACTTGGAAGCGGGTCGGCGAGGACAGGCGTTCGCCTTTGTGGGGAGTGATGAAACTCTCTTAGCGCGGACGCATGAGGCCGATGATGACTTGCCCATCAATCAGCACGGTGAGTTCAGTGTGAGTCTCTGGGTGAAGGGGGATGGGCAAGGGCAGGATGATCTTCGCGTGTTCTCAGAAGGTAGTTCAGAGAGTGGAACTCCACTCTTCAATATTGGGACGGAGGTTGGCGGAAATGGGAGTTCAGTAGATATTTTTATTCGGCCTGGATCAAATCACCTTCTATCTGATAGCCCGGCCTTTGACAATGATTGGCATCATGTCGCTTGGGTTCAGGAAGGTGATGGTGCTAGGCTCTACATCGATGGTGAGGAGGATGGAGCAAGTTTTGATGCGGCTGAGGGGCTGGATGTGGACATCACGTCGATTGGCGGTATTCGACGTTCTTCTGGCGACTCTCATTGGTTTACGGGCCTCATTGATGACGTGTCGATGTGGAAAGGAGTGTTAGACGAAACGATGGTGGCGAGTTTAGCCGATGGCGAATCGCCCTCCGTCGTTGCGGGCATTGACGATGGTGGTGGTGGCGGCGGAAATCCTGACCCGCCATTCACGCCAGAAGGAGAGGCCTTGGTCATCACGGAATTCTTGGCTTCTAACAATGATCAGTTAGTGGATGCGAATGGTGAGTATTCGGACTGGATCGAGCTATGGAATCCGAGGGGAGAGGCGATTCCATTGAAAGGGTATGGGCTAACGGATACCGAAGGTGAGATCATCTGGACCTTTCCTGAAATAAGTTTGGCGCCAGGAGCCTTCCTTCTAGTTCGGGCTTCAGGGGTGAGTGAGATGGTCGGTGATGAAGTGCATGCGAGCTTTAAGATTTCACGTTCAGCTGGGAGCTACCTTGCTTTGGTTGCTCCTGATGGGTTAACCTTGCTGAGTGAGTTCAAGAACTATGAAGCCCAGCGGTCCGACGTTTCTTATGGGGTCGATAACACGGACAATTTAGGTTTCTTCAAGCGTCCAACTCCTACTGCGAAGAATGGCTCGAGCATCGCTGGTTTTGTCGCTGACACGCAATTCTCTGTTGATCGCGGATTTTACGAAGACGCGTTTGATTTAGAAATCACCACCGCGACTGATGCTGCCACTATCCTCTATACGCTCGATGGAAGTGCCCCAGAGCGAGGATCGATCTTCACGCCTGATCACGGCACGGTTTATAATGAGCCCGTTCGGATCGAGACGACGGCGACAGTGCGTGCACTCGCCTATAAAGGTGGCTCTGAGCCGACGAATATCGACACGCACACTTACCTCTTCATTGACGATATTGCAAAGCAGCCAGCAGATCCAGAAGGCTGGCCCTCGGACTGGGGACGCGATGGGGAAGTGGGCGGGATCATCCCTTCGGACTACGAGATGGATCCGCGTGTCATTGCAGGAACCATTCCCGATTACGGGATTCGTGAGGCGTTATTGGACATTCCTACACTTTCCATTGCCATGGATCCCGAAGACTTTGTGGGCAGCAATGGCATTTACACGAATCCGAATCCATCGAACCGAGCGGTCTATGAGCGCGCTTGTTCCCTTGAATTGATCTATCCTGATGGCGAGAAGGGTTTCCAGGAGAATTGCGGCGTGGAGATTCATGGGAACTCGAGCAGGCGTCCATTCCGCAT
>Ga0222718_10001451_pt1 | contig 22652 bp, 17 predicted proteins | sample C33_27DmetaG_FD_165045 | JGI IMG/M metagenome (GOLD analysis project Ga0222718, IMG submission 165045) | Estuarine water microbial communities from San Francisco Bay, California, United States - C33_27D | ecosystem: Environmental > Aquatic > Marine > Unclassified | place: USA: California...
AGGGAAATTCCTATTGCAAAGATTGCAAACAAAGCTCGTGTAAAACAGTCATTAGATGAATACAAAGTCCATATCACAAAAAGAACAAAGTCAGGTTCATTTATGTCCCGTCAAGCACATATGGAACTTGCTCTTGCCAATAATTTAAATGTTGGTTTGGGTGATACCATTTATTATGTGAATAACGGTACTCGTAAATCACATGGTGATGTACAAAAGAAAAAGGATGAGGTAGTTATTAACTGTTACTATGTGGATGAAAAGGAAATAGAAAATAACCCCGATGGATTGGGGGAATACAATGTTCCTCGTTATATAACTGCGTTTAACAAACGAATTGAACCTCTGTTGGTTGTTTTCTCTCCTGAGATTAGAGATGAAATTCTTATTGAAAACCCTGAAGATAGACCTTTATTCACTAAGACACAGACAGAACTTGTTCGTGGATATCCTAGAAAGGAGGGTGACCAAGATACTTTGGATGAGGTTTTGACTTTGTCAGATACAGAACAGGTGTTTTGGAACTCTGTGGGTATTGACCCTTACTATATGTATGTTGATGATACTATAGAATTGGTTGATAAAGAATACGTTTCTAAGAATAAGACTATTATGAATTCTTTAATCCATCAGACGACATAATAAACCACTCGTCTTTTAAGAAACGTAGTTCTACTGACGCACCTCTTTGTAATTCAATTTCATTAAATTCTTCATCAATTACGAAATCACCAACAACTAACACATCAGTTAATGCCTTAATTGTGATGTGTTCAGTTGTTTTTGAGTCCAAGCTAATTGTACAGTTTTTAACATCTTTTATAATAATTGCATCTTCACCGTTAGTTGTGTATTTTGAATTACTTATTAATGCACTTGATGATGTCTTAACTGTTAACCCGTTTATAATTTTTGTAACAGGAGTTGATTTAAATATTGCCATATTAAATTGTATAGAATTGTCTTGGGAAAGCTCTGTATTGTAATGATTTATTTAAGTTTTCTGCCTCATTAGCTTGTCTTTCCATCATTTTATCAGGTCTTAATCTCTCAAGTCTTTGTGTTAATTCTTCCATTAACTTAGACTTTTCATCTTTAGATTCTGTTAATAATGAGTCATACTCTAATTGTATTTCAGAGTCTGGAGTTTTTAAATTACCTTGATACTTTCCTCTAACTCTACCTAAAGATTCTTTAACGTAAGCGGTAAACCATCTACGAACCCATGTCTGTCCTGGTGAATTTATTTCTTCCCATTTCATTTCGTCTATTGGAATATCCGATGGTAATTTAACAATATCGGGGTTTTCTGCCAAACAAGCTTCTCTGTCGTCAGTTTCATAATACCAATACCACACTCTATATTCGTTATATTGTATATTACCAAAATCAAACTTACCACCAGGTACATTCATTAAATGAACTGCCTTTTTACCATCGGGTAATGCAGTAACCCTATACGTGAGTTCTCCCGATATAATTCTTCTCTTAATATTAATATCCTGCATTCTAAGAAGGATATCAAACGCGGGTGTTATAAAATAATTACCCATAGTACCCATTTGTGAGAAACCAGCGGCACCACCCAATCCTATTCCTCCAAATCCTCCAAATCCACCCATAAATGGGTCAAAAAACGCTGCGTCTAACTCTGAACGACTAAACCAAAGAAGTTCGTTTAATTCTCTACCTTTAGGTATTTCATAAATTTGTTGACCCGGTACTAAATCAATATAATCTTTTTTTAATACTGAGTCACCACCCGCTTGTAATCCAACAATCTTAGAGTATGCGTAAGTATACTGAGTTTCCCAATCTAAACTTCTTGTTACAAAAGCTCTTGTAAGTGATTGTTCATCCAGATTAAGCCCGTATAAGGAAGTCCATTGTGACTCTATTAACCAATCATTTACATATTGTGCATAATCTTGAATTGAAAGTTCTAATAAAGAATCTAACATTTCATCTGTTATTTCTACGCTCCTTATGGGCGCACCTAACAAATGTTTTATTCTTGTATATAATTTACTTCTTTGTGGTTCCGTAATTGCTGACATTAGACTTTTTTATATAAATATTCAGTTATTAGTTAATCTGCTTTTAAGTAACTTATTAACAAATTTCCAGTTAACTACCGTCCAAAAGTTTTTTATATAATTATCTCTTTTGTTTAAGTATTTTAGATAATATGCGTGTTCCCATAAATCTAAACCTAATAGTGGATAACCACCCCCTTTTACCACATCCATAAGTGGATTATCTTGATTTGGTGTTGAAATAACTTTTAATTTATTGTTCCTGTCTAATACTAACCATACCCACCCTGAACCAAATCTTTTTTTCGCAACCTCTTCAAATTTTGATTTAAAATCTCTGTAAGAACCAAAATCTATTGTAATTTTGTCATATATATCTCCTGAACACTTTTGTTGTTCGGGAGATAACATCTTCCAAAAAAGTGCGTGATTAAATGCACCTCCTGCATTGTCACGAATTTTTTTATTGTATTTTGAAATATCTTTTACAATTTCCTCAAGTTCTTTATCACCACCTCTTCTTTTAGAAATTGCCTTATTTAATTTATCCACATAACCTTTGTAATGTTTGTTGTAATGAACATCCATCGTTTCTTTATTGATAAATCGGTCTACCGCGGAATAGGCGTAGGGTAATTTTTCAATACCTATTTTTTTCATTTCATTTAGAAAAGTTTTTTCGTTTATAATACGAGTTTCTAACTTTTCTATTCTTTCTAATAAAATTTTGGACATATGTAAGTATTTTTATATAAATACTTAATTTTCCGATATTAGGTTAAGTATTTCTTCCATCACATCTCCCTTACCTTCATTATCTCCCATAACCGTTTCAAAAATATTCTTTTTCTTTGAAAGTATGTCATATATAATACCTTCTATTGTATTTTCAAAAATTGGGTAATATACTGACACGGAGAACTTTTGTCCATATCTATATGCTCGGTCTTCGGCTTGTGAGTGGTCTGATGGTACAAATGACAGGTCATTCATAATAACCGCTTCAGCCGCGGTTAATGTAATACCCACACCCGCAGCTTTTAGGTTACCGACAAATACAGTTATTTTTTCGTTGTTTTGGAACTCGTCAACAGAATGTTGTCTTTGTGGTTTGGACATTTTACCATCAAGTTTAACTGCCGACTTACCAAAATGTTCAGTGATTTTGTTTAATGTATCAGTAAAGTTTGTAAATATAATAACCTTTTTTCCTTGGTCTATTACATTCTGTGCAATCTCAATCGTATCTTTAATCTTTTCATCCGCGATAACCTGACGAACTTTCATTAACTTTGAAAACTGAATGGTCAACGATTTTGATTCTTCTGATGAATTATACCAATCGTAGTATTCACCCATCAACTTCTTATACTCTTTGGATTTTGTTCTCAAATATACGGGAGTCAAAATCTTTTCGGGTAAATCTAAAATATCTTCTTTCAACCTTCTCAAAACCTGCGGTTTTGTTCGGTCTCTAAGTTCTTCAAGATTTGATGCTCCTGTGACGTTCCATACCTTTTTTGCCCCGACGCTAAACTGATACCCTGCACAATACCTAATTGCGTAAGCCATCCAGTTATCTGCAACGGGAGAGTCAACCAAACTTAAAAGGTTGTAGTAATTCATGGGTCGTGAAGTCATCGGTGTTCCCGTCAATAACCAAACCTTTCCGATTTTTTTTGCAATGTCATTACCTATCTTTGTTCTCGCCGCTTTTACATTTTGAATGTAATGCGCTTCATCCATAACAACCAAATCAAAACCATAATTTAAAATATCTGACTTATCGGGGTGTTTTGGGTCATGAAAGTTTTTAAGAATGTCGTAATTGATTATCGTATAATTTGCGGGTTCCCACTTCTTACCTTCAATTATTGAAACTTCTTTGTCAGTATAATTTTCAATTTCTCTTTGCCAATTAATTTTTAACGAAGCGGGACATATAATTAAAACTTTTTCAGCACCACTCTCTAAAGATGCAATAACCGTAGAAGTGGTTTTACCTAAACCCATATCATCCGCTAAAATATATTTGTCGTTACCAACAAGTTTTTCTATGGATTCCTTTTGGTGGTCTAATGGTGGACGATGAGAATACTTAGTATAGTCAATACTGACTTCTCTTTGTGTATTTTTTTGTAACGCAACTTTAGGTAACCATATGTCACTCAGTTCGGCATTTTCAAATAACTTACCCCATATATGATACGACTTTTCTTTTTCTACCAAAAGTTTTTCAATATAAATCTTTTCAGGTTTTTTTGTAAGGAGTTTATCGTCCATAAGTTTTTGTCCGAAGTAACTATCCAATTCAACCCACTTTCTTGCCACTTTTGGTGTGGTGTCCTTAAACTTTAGAATATAGTCCGCCTGTGCACGAGTAAGTTTAAAATGATTAAACTTTTTCATCTTGACCTTTAACCTAAGGATATAGTTATTGTACCCCTCATATTCTTCAAGAATTCTGAGAGCACGAACTTCAGGTAAGTTATTTAATGGATTATTTTCCAACTTTGATATCAAATACAATTAAATATAACATATTTCTGAATATTTATCAATAATGACACAAAGAAAGGTTCCAATTACGAGATTAAATAAATTCTTCAGTGGTGAAGATTTTAATTTAGATATTGCTATGGGTCGTGAGTGGCTTGAAGGTGATATGAATTTTACATTGGTTTTGTATCGTGTCGATAGACAGAAGACAAAAACCGATGATGTATACGGTGAAACAGTTGAGGACGGAATTAAGTTTCATCCTCCTGTTGAGTTTAGGGGATATGTTCAGATAGAACAACCTGAAAATCAGGATTACGGTCAAAGTCGTATGACGCAGATGGAACCTGGTAATTTAAAGGTTGGTGTATATCAGGACTCTTTGGACGAGTTGGGTATAGATATAGAATATGGTGATTACATAGGATATTATGAAACTGAGTCTCGTGTTAGATATTATACCGTTGTTAATGACGGTCGTGTTGTTAGCGATAATAAACACACTTATGGTGGGTTCAAACCATTTTACAGAAGTATTGTGGCGTCACCAGTAAACGATAATGAATTTAGAGGATTATGAATAAATATCTATTAAAAGAATTAAACACAATTAAATCTCGTATGGGTTTGGTTGTTGAGCAAGATGAAAATAACATTGGCCCAATAGGTCTTCGTGTTATGGTTTATTATAACCTACACAAAAAAACTTTTTCAGTACAGTATGGTGGTAGAATTATATTATACGCGGATTATGTTAAATTAAAAGATGTTGAGTTTAGAGTTAGAGAAGGTGGTAGAGAGAGGGTTAGAAAAGAAAAGAGAAAAAATGTTCACGCATTTGTTATCGGAACTTTGCTTGATTACTGCCAATGGCCCTGTGAAAACATGCCTGCCGAAACAAATGACAAAATAATAACTTATAACCCACATAAGTACGATTCTTTCGTAAGAAAGGACACTGAAGAACCTATCTATAATGCTAACGAAATAGATATGATTAATACAAGAAATAAAATATTTCATATTAACGAAATCGTAAGTTAATGGCGTTTCCTAAAAAAATAAAAAACGATTTAAACATTGTACCTTCAAAAACTTTAATGGATAGAAGGAAAGAACTTCTTGAGTTTATTCAAGAAGACGGAACTTATTTGCCAAAAAGTGTTTTACACGCTGATTTGGATAGAGGTATGTTGGATTTTGTAAAAAATGATTTGGAAATGGTTGCTGATGGTAAAAAGGTTAACCCTATAGATATTATCACAACTACGCAGAACTGGTCACAGTTTACAGAAACTTGGAATTTTCAGGATTTAGATAAAAACATAAAACCCCCGTTTGTTGCAACAGTAAGACAACCTGATGTAAAATACGGAAGTAACCCCTCACTACAATATACAATACCGAATAGAAAACAATTTTATTATGCTAAAGTACCTACATGGGACGGTAATAACAAAGGTATGGACATTTATAAAATTCCACAACCAGTTCCTGTAGATATCGTATATAACGTAAAATTATTTTGTACAAAGATGAGACATCTTAACGAATTCAATAAAATTGTTTTACAAAAATTTTCATCAAGACAAGCATACACATTTGTAAAAGGACACTATGTTCCAATTATACTAAATAATGTTTCTGATGAATCTGTTTTAGATATTGAAAAAAGAAAATACTACATTCAAAATTATGAATTCTTAATGATGGGTTTTTTAATAGACGAAGAAGAGTTTGAAGTTTTACCTGCGATATCTAGAGAAATTAGTCTTTTTGAAACAGGTGCGGTGGATAGAAAAAGAAAAGTCGCGAGTAGACATCCAAACCCTCAAAATTATGATTTTGATATATTATTTAGAGAGGGTATAACAGGGTTAAGCGAAACTTATAGATATACCTTTGATATTAGTGTATTAAGTACTGAAAATATTTCTTCATATTCTGTTTTTGTTAATGATGACTATTTGGGTGACGACCTAACTTTAATACAAATTAATACTGACGATAAGGTTAGATTTGAAGTAACTAAAAACGACAATACAAAAGAGTCTATTATTAAAACAAAAAATAGAATTAACTATAACGATTAATTACTCTCCGTATAAATCTGTTTCTTCCTTACAATTTTCTTCAATTAATTTTTCAATAAACTTATAGATTTTCAAACCCTTTTTTTGGCAGTGTGACTTTAATAAGTTGTGATGGTGCTCTGATATCTTTAAATTCTTTATTTTCATAGTATTATCGTAAATTTTTAAAAGGTAGAAAAAAGGTAGAAAAAATAGCGCTTTGTAAATAAATATAGTGCCATCACAATTGTACTTTCAGTTTTTTTCTAATATTTATGATAAAATAAATTAAAAAAAGAAAACTATTTTAACATGGCAGACAAAGTATTCGTATCTCCCGGTGTATATACATCAGAAAGAGATTTAAGTTTTGTAGCACAAAGTGTTGGTGTAACAACTTTAGGTATTGTAGGCGAAACCTTATCAGGTCCGGCTTTTGAACCTATTTTCATCACTAATTTTGATGAGTTCACTTCATATTTTGGTGGTACAAGTCCTACAAGATTTTTAAACACTCAAATACCTAAGTATGAGGCAGCATATATAGCAAAGGCATACTTACAACAATCAAATCAATTATTTGTAACAAGAGTTCTTGGTTTATCAGGTTATGACGCTGGACCATCATGGTCGATATCAACTATCGGCAATGTAGATAAATCTACAGTAACTGTTACAACAGCACCCGTAACTGCATACTCAATATCATTCTCAGGAACTTCAGGTACTAGTTCAAATACAGAAATAACAGATTACACTAATTTACCATCATCAATTAAAAATGTATTTAAACACCCATACACAACTTTTGCGGGTGGGTCATCATCATTAGAAACTGACTTTAAAGCTTTAGTATATTCTAATATTAGTAACCCTTCTAGTTCGGGTACCACTGCATATGTTTTCGGTACTGTAAGTGGTAGTACATATGATAGTATAACGGGTGCGTCTGGTACTTGGACTGGTACTACAAACGTATTTGATGTTGACGGTATAACAACTGCAACTGCAGATTTAACAGCGTCTGAGAACGACTCTTGGTACTATGCAATGTTCCCATATAATGGTAATGATGTTTATAACGGTGTTGGTTTTGGTTTGGCAATTACAGGATTAACTAATTCTTCAGGTAACGATTATACAGGAGGAGGTGTTGTCTATGTTACAAATTACTCAGGTACTCCAATTTCAGATTATCACGAAATGGTAATCTCTACATTACGTTCAAGAGGTATTGCGACATATAGTACTGATAACGGTCCTGATTATCAAGTAACAGGATTAACAGCTGTAACATTAAATATGACTGGAGCGTACTCAGGTGTAACTAAAAACCCATTTAGTAAATTCCAAATTTCAGGTGTTACAAAAGATAGTGAAACATTTACATTTACAACTTCATTAGACTTGTCGGACTCAAACTTTATTTCTAAGGTATTGGGTATGTCTAACTTTAGTAAGAGTAGGGAAGAAGTTCCATTATTTGTTGAAGAGCTTTACTATAATTTATTAAACACAGGTTACCTTGAAGGTAAAATTAGAGGTCTAAACACTGAACTACTTAGTTTAGAGGGTGCCGCAACTGATGATGATAACACAGGTATTGGTTGGTATTTAGATAGATATCAAACTCCTGACACTCCTTACGTAGTTTCGGAACTACGTGGTAATGAAGTATTTAACCTATTTAAGTTCATCACGATTTCTGATGGTAATAACGCTAACAGAGAAATTAAAATATCTTTAGCTAATATTTCATTTAACAATTTAACATTTGATATAATTGTTAGAGATTTTTACGATACAGACTCAGCACCTGTAGTACTTGAAAAATTCACAAATTGTACTATGGACCCTAACTTAAACAGTTATGTTGGTAAAAAGGTTGGTACTGCTAACGGTGATTTTGAACTTAAGTCAAGATACATTATGTTAGAATTAAACGAGGAGGCACCTATAGACGCGTTACCTTGTGGATTTAGAGGTTACCAAACAAGACAGTACAGTTCATTCAAATCTCCACACTTAATTTATAAAACTAAATATGACGAAGCGGGTGAGGTATTATACAACCCACCATTCGGTAGTACTAATGGAGATAACGTAACAAGAAGTTCTGGTGATAACCCAAGAAAAGTTTACTTGGGTGTGTCAAACACTGTTGGTATCGACGCAGATTTTGCATCTTACAAAGGTAAACAAAACCCAACAGATTTAGAAAACGCTACAGAATCTTCACCATGGGCCGTTCTTACTAAGGGTTACCATATGGATTCGGGAGCAACTGTAGTTACAATTCCGGCAGCTTATACCACTTCAGGTACTTCAGCTTTCGAGGTTGGAGCATCAGAGTTTAGAAGTGAGCCGGGTTCTGACAGTCCATACTACAGATTAAACTCACGTAAGTTTACTTTAATACCTACAGGTGGTTTTGATGGATGGGACATTTACAGAGAATACAGAACAAATGGTGATAGATTTATTTTAGGTAACAGTGGTTACTTAAAAGGAGCCGCACCTTCAATTAGGTTCCCTAACGGTACAGGATGGGGAGCGTTTAGAACAATTGCAGGTCCTGATAAACAGGACTGGGGTAATACTGACTATTACGCATACCTATGGGGTCAATGGACGTTTGTAAACCCTGAAGCTGTAAACATTAACGTGTTTACTACACCAGGTATTGACTATGTGAACAACTCTAACCTTGTTGAAAACGCAATCGAAATGATTGAAACAGATAGAGCGGACTCTATTTATATCTGTACAACACCTGACTATCAGATGTTTACTAATACTACTTCTGATTTTACAACCGATTTCATTTACCCACAAGAGGCAACTGAAAACCTTGAGGATACAGGAATAGATTCAAACTATACCGCAACTTATTACCCATGGATATTAACAAGAGACACTGTTAATAACACACAGATTTACTTACCTCCGACTGCGGAAGTTACAAGAAACTTAGCGTTAACTGATAACATCGCATTCCCGTGGTTCGCGTCAGCGGGTTATACAAGAGGTCTTGTTAATGGTATTAAGGCACGCAAGAAGTTAACACAAGATGATAGAGACATTCTATATAAAGGTAGAATTAACCCAATCGCAACATTCTCAGATGTAGGTACAGTAATTTGGGGTAACAAAACAACTCAAATTAAAGAGTCTGCACTTGACAGAATTAATGTTAGAAGATTGTTGTTACAGGCTCGTAAGTTAATTTCAGCAGTTGCGGTTAGATTGTTGTTTGAACAAAATGATGACCAAGTAAGACAAGAGTTCTTAGACTCAGTAAACCCAATCTTAGACGGTATCAGAAGAGATAGAGGTTTAATTGACTTTAGAGTTGTTGTTCAGAACACTCCTGAGGATTTAGATGCTAACCAGTTAGTAGGAAAGATTTATCTAAAACCAACAAGAGCTCTCGAATTCATCGACATCGAGTTCTTAATTACTCCAACAGGAGCATCTTTTGAGGATATCTGATAATTATATAATGGGGGATACTTCGGTGTCCCCCATTTATTACTTTTAATTAAACGTTTAATAAAAAATAAAAATATGGAATTTAAAAAGAAAGTTCTTAGAGAAGCACTAGAAGTTAAAGACAATGGTGTAAAAACTTATTCTGAAAAACCTCAGAATATTATTGTTACTGAATCTCAGTTAGAAAGACTAATTGAAAAATTGAACAAGTGATATGAGTCTTAAAAAGATTATAAGAAGAAATCTTAATAACCTTAGGGAGGGTATAGAAGAAGGTCAACCTGATTTAAAGTATTATGCTTTTGATTGGGATGACAATATTGTTATTATGCCAACTCAAATTATGTTACAATCTGAACAAGGTGGTGAAGTCGGTATGTCTACAGAGGACTTTGCTGAGTACCGACAAAAAATCGGTAAAGAACCTTTTGATTACAACGGAGAAATGATTGTTGGTTATGCAGAAGACCCTTACCGAAATTTTGGTGTACAGGGTGATAAGAAATTTATCGTGGACTCTTTATTGGCTCAACCAGGTCCTTCATGGGACGATTTTGTTGAGTGTATTAATGGGGGTTCTATTTTTGCTATAATAACTGCAAGAGGTCACACACCTACGGTTTTAAGAGACTCTATTTATAATTTTATTGTGACTAACCATAACGGTATAAGTGCGGAGTCTTTAATTCAAAACCTAAAAGAATACCGTGACTTATCGGGAGAGGTAATGAGAGATGACCAATTACTAATTAAAGAGTATTTGGACATGTGTAAATACCATCCTGTGACTTATGGTGAGGGGTCTGCTTCTAACCCTGAAGAAGGTAAAATAAAAGCATTAAGAGAATTTATTAACTATGTTAAGTATCAGAGCCGGAAACTAGGTCAAAAAGTTTCATTTACTAATGATGTGACTAACAACTTTGTACCACAGATTGGTTTTTCTGATGATGACCCAGGTAATATTGAATCTATAAAATCATTTCTAGAAAAGGAATATGAGGATGAAAGTCCAGTAAAAACTTATTTAACAAAAGGAGGAGAGAAAAAAGAAGTATAATATTCTTTAATTTTTAACTTCTAGTAAGAGATTTTACCATTAAAAAAGTAAAAGTAAAGAGAAAAAAGTTTTTAGCTGATATTTATAATTAAAATAAACAAGAAATTTAAAACCAAAATACTATGGCTGATTTATTAATGAAAATGCCCGTACCTTATGAACCAAAAAGGAAAAACCGATTTATATTGAGTTTCCCTTCGTCATTAGGTATAAACTCTTGGTACGTAGAGTCAACTTCAAGACCAAACGTAGCAATTAACCCTGTTGAGATTCCATTCTTAAACACCTCTACATATGTTGCAGGTAGATTTACGTGGAATACGATTAACGTTACATTTAGAGACCCTATTGGTCCATCTGCTTCACAAGCCTTAATGGAGTGGGTACGTTTAACCGCGGAGTCTGTTACAGGACGTATGGGTTACGCTGCAGGATATAAAAAGGATTTAGACCTTGAAATGTTGGACCCAACAGGTGTTGCTGTTGAAAAGTGGATATTACAAGGTACTTTCTTAACTGATGTTAACTTCGATAGTTTGGGATATAGTGATGATGCATTGGCTACAATTACTGCAACATTACGTCCTGATAGATGTATTTTGGTTTACTAATACTATTGATAAAAAATCATTAAGTAATATATTTAACCATAGGGTTTATTCCCTATGGTTTTTTTTTACGTAAAATTATGGAAGATTCAAAACAATACGGACAACAAGATTTTAATTTACCTCATGACGTGGTGACCCTACCCTCACAAGGTAAGTTTTACAAAAATAAGAAAAAAAGTGTTAAGATTGGTTATTTAACTGCTCAAGATGAAAACATTTTAATTTCTGCGAGTAGAACTGATAATGTGGTAAATAAGTTAGTTAAAAATAAAATTTATGAACCCGATATGAGGGTAGAAGATTTATTAGAGGGTGATTTAGAAGCTATATTAATATTTTTAAGAAATACTTCTTTTGGTCCCGATTATAACTTTGTACTAAGAGACCCAGGTACCAACACTGAATTCAATCACACTATACGATTAGACGAGTTAGATTTTAACGAGGTAAAAAATGAACCAAATAGTGAAGGACTTTTTGAAATAAAATTACCAAAGAGCGGTAACTCAGTACTCTGTAGACTATTAACTATGGGAGAAAACGAAGAGATTAATAAGGCAATGTCCAAGTACCCTCCAGGTGTCGTACCTCCAACTATCACAACAAAACTTGAAAGACAGATTGTTAGTATTGATGGAAACCAAGATAGAGAACATATATCAAAATATGTCATAAATATGCCCATAATGGACTCTAAATTTATTAGAAATTATTTAAACGAGTCCGAACCGAGATTAAATCTTAATAGAACAGTAACCGCCCCGTCAGGAGAACAAGTGACAGTTAGAGTCACATTTGGGGTGGAGTTTTTTCGGCCTTTCTTCTGAATATAGGATAGGTCTGCTCGATGAGATTTACTACCTAGTAAAACATGCAAACTTTGCTTATAGAGATATTATGTCTATGCCGACATATGAAAGAAGATTTTTTGTGAATAAATTAGTTGAGGAGTTTGAAAAAAGAGCTGAACAGATAGATAAAATGAAATCCAAAAGATAAACTATTTATATAAAAAGTTTATAACATGTTTCAAACATCAAACCCTTCATCAGGCACCGCAGGACAATTTGCCAATTTTATTGCGGGTACTAATGATTCTAAAGATGCGGTAGAAGGATTAAATAGGGCTGTTAGTCTTGCGGATGCAAACATTGGTAAAGTATTATCAAATTTGGGAAAAGCGTTAGCAAGTCCTGGCGCTGTTTTACAAGACACTGCAAAACTACAAGATTTAAGTTATAAATTAGCTAGAGAAAGTATGGGTAACGCCCACGCAATTGGAGACGCTTTAACCGCCACTATGGCCGAAGCAACATATATGACTGCAGAATTTGGTATTTCATTAGATGATAATTTAAATTTAATGAAACAAATTAACGAAGCTATGAAAGTAAATACTCTTCTAACTTCAGAACAGGTAACTAGTATGCAAGTATTGGCAAAAAATGCGGGTGTAACTTCTGCAGAAATTGTTACAATTACCGAAGGATTTGCGACTATGGGTCAAGGAACTGACTACGCAATTGAGAAGATAGGTGAAATGCAAGAAATGGCTAGGTCATACGGTATTAATGTTGGACAATTTATGAAAGGGATTGGTCAAAATATTAAAGTGTTATCTTCATATAATTTTAAAGATGGTGTTGAAGGGTTCTCAAGAATGGTTGCAAAGGCACAAGCTTTGAGGATTGATGTTAGTAAAACATTTAGTTTAGCGGAAGGACTTTTGGAACCCGAAAAGGCGATAGAGACAGCTGCAGGATTTCAGATGTTAGGGGGTGCCGTAGGGGACTTAGGTGACCCGTTTAAGTTATTACAAATGGCTCAAACCGATGCGGAAGGTCTACAAGATGCTATTGTAGATATGGCCGAAGGTGCTGCGGTGTTTAACGAAAAAACAGGTGAATTTGATATCCCTGTTACAGAAATGTATAGGTTAAGAGAAGCTGCTAAATTAACAGGTATGGACTATCAAACCCTAACAGAAACCGCTATCAAATCAGCAGAAAGAACCAAAAAATTAGATATGATTGGTGGTATGGGTTACGACGAAGAAACCGCTGAGTTAATAGCTAACATGGGTGAAATTAAGGGAGGAAGAGTTCAAATTGCAATGAGAGCTGAAGATGGTGAAGGGGTTGAAATGGTAGATGCTGCTAACTTAACCACAGACCAATTAAAACAATTAGCAGAACAACAGAACAAAGAAAATATGTCCCAAGAGGACATTGCGAGAAGTCAATTATCAGCATTAGAGACTTTAAAAGGTGCTGTCGATGGTTCTAAAGCAATGACAGTAGTTTTAGGAACTAAGACTAAAGGTATTACAGACGCCTTGGATAGTGCTAAAACCTATGGTCAAACATTAAATGAAGAGTTAGATAAAGTATTTAGTCCTGAAAATATTGCGGATTACGGTAGTAGTCTAACTAACGCTATTGCTGCGGGGTTTGATAACACAGACCTTAATGATATGTTTAAACAAACAACGGGTAATATGGTTGGACAACTAATTGCTGGTTTTGAAAACGCACCTGAATTATTAAAACAAAAGTTAGAAGACGATAACGTATATAAAGACATTGATTTTACAGACGCTATTGGAAATCTTATGGGAAGTATAGGTGCGGGAATAAATGGTGTTACGGCGGGAATGAAAGATGAACTTGCGGCCGGAATAGCATCAGCAATTGGAGTTCCTTTAAGTGCGGTAACCGCTTCATTCGATACCGCGGGAGGTGCGATAGAGGATTTTGGGGCTATATTAAACGTGTTTGCCGGCACTGCAGTGGCTAGAGCGGGCGCGACATTAGATGAATGGATTGCTGGTGACCCAGGAACAAATCCGGGAACCTCTCTTCCTGCAGCACCAGGTGCAAGTGACTTTATATGGAGACCAGGTGAACCCATTCAAAAATTTAGAGAAGACGATATATTAATAGGTGGTACTAACTTAATGGGAGAAGACAATACAAACGAATATAATGACCCAAGTATTGATGCATTAAGTAATTTAGGTAATACCCTTTCAAATGTAGTTACAAGTAATTTAAATCAACAAACAGAAATACCTGATTATGATATGATGTTAAACAGGGTAATTTCTATTGCGGAAAAAAGAATAGAAACACCGATTACACCCGAAACTACAAATCCTTTTGAAAAAATAGATGAAATAGGAAGAATGATTGGGAGTGTCATTACAAACAATACAAATAACCCTGTTAATGGTGATGTAAAGTTAAATGTAGAAGGTAAAATAGATTTGTCAGTAGACGGAAGAAACTTACCACAAAATATTTCATCAGAACAATTGGCTAATGAGATAGTAAATAACCCTAACTTCACCAGTAAGTTAATGTCTATATTTACAGATAAGAATAACACTTATTCTGTTTGAAAATGAATTAATAATCTATTTATATAAAAATAGATTTAAATGCCAAGTGAATTAACATTTAGTGCTACACAGGGTTTTAGAAAAAACTTAATAAAGCGAAATTTACCTCCGTACAAAACAGGGTATAGGGGTAATGATAATGCGGGTGAAAAAGAATTAGTTTTAAAAGATAGAGCCCCTCACAATAACCCTGATATTGATGATTTATTAATTACACAAAATTCACAACGAAATGCATTTACACAAAACGCGTATGGTCCTGATGGTGGGTACTATGATATTGATTTAGATGATGTCCATAGAAAAATAAGAAATCAAGAAGAATACTATACATTTATTGCGTCAACGTACACAGCATTTAATATACTAACAAGGAGAAACCCAAACGGAGATAACGGAAGTTTAAGAGAAGATTCGGATTTATCTAGATTAGCGGCTAAGTCTCTAAAGACACAGTTTCAATACAGAATAGGTGAAGAAATTAGACAACAAACATTAGGTAGAGTAAATGTTTTAGATGCTTTATCAGACCCATTTGATGCTTTAGCAATAGCAACAGGTAGAGAACAATTAATAGAAAGTGATTGGAAGATATCCGTACCTGACAACGTTGTTGGTAAAGGTTTGGATTTTTTAAGTAGAATATCGGGGGTTTATTCACCATATTCTTGGATACCTGGTGACTATTTTAATGAAGTAGTACCTCAGTCGAGTATTAACCAGTCAGTAGATAGTGGTGAATTCGGTGAAAGGGCTACGGTATTACCTCAAGCAAATACAAGGTCATCTGAACAATTTCTATCAAGTACGGGTAGGGGTCAAACAAAAAGATTATTTAAGAGTTTAGATTTAAACGTATATTCACCTGACTATACTGAAAATAGTAGGTCGTTCGGACTAAAACCACCACCAGGAAATTACTATATAGGTAGTAAAGAAAGAAATCCTAGAGACGTAGTATCACCTCCGACCGAGTTACCTATAGACCAATACGGTAATAGAGTTAGAATACCCGTAAGGGGATACTCTGAGTTGGCTAGAGATTATGAAAATAAAATTTCTTCTAATAATTTTAAGTTTGGTCTTAACGGAACTAAATATTTAAGAGATAATACTCTAACTAATAGTAATTATGACGCACCAAGACTACAGGGAGGATTTACTTGGACAAGTGAAGAAAGTGAAAAGGCTGCGGGTAGACACGTAGCACAGGGTGGTGAATTAGGTTCTGTAGACACCAACTTCGAATCTAGTGTACAAAGTACGTGGCAGGGAACTTCTTCTAAAGGATATGGTTTTACTCCTGGTTCTATACTTGACGATACGCAAAGACTTGTTGACTCCGCAGATAAATTATCAGGACTTGCTAGATTACAACATGTGGGTAATGCTATTAATCAAGTTTCTAAAGTGTTTAATGACGGTACTAGAGAAATGACTAAAGGGTCTATGGTGTATCAATATACAGACTCTGAGTCAGGATTACCTGTGGGTGTTGAATATTGTAGAGTTTTTACAAAAGACGTACCATATTTTTCTAACAGTGAATTACAAAAAAGAGAAGGTATGGTTAATGAAAATAGAAGATTTACAAATTCTGTTTTAAATAACACATACAATTTAAATATTGCGCCTTGGAGGGACCAAGACTCTTCTAATATACAAGAAAGTAGAGTAAAAAAATATATGTTTTCCATAGAAAATTTAGCATGGAGAACGTCTAGTAAGAAAGGATTTACATATCAAGACTTACCTGTTTGTGAAAGAGGACCAAATGGTGGTAGAATTATGTGGTTCCCTCCGTATGATATGAAGGTATCAGAACAAAACAGTACTAATTGGACTGCTAATGAATTTTTAGGTAGACCCGAACCCATTTATACATATAACAATACCACAAGACAAGGTAGTTTATCATGGAAGCTTGTGGTTGACCACCCATCGATACTAAACGATATTGTTAAAAAACGTTTAGACGGAGAAAACACACAACTAATTAATGACGTTGTTGACTCGTTTTTTGCGGGTTGTAAAACATATGATGTTAATGAATTGGCGGAAACATATACACAATTTACTACTGAAGAAATTACCGAAATTATAACAAAAGTTACCGATGTTACGGAATACGAGTATTGGGAAAAACAAATACAATCACCAGGTGACCCTATTATAACTGAACCTGTAATAGAAGAATATACAAAAGAAATACTTGAAGAAGATTATAATTATGAATTCTATTTCGATAATGATATCCCACCAAAAACTAGTAGTACAGACCAAGACACAACAGAGGAACCATACCAAACATCAATATCTAAATATATAGGAATTAGAGGCGAATATTTTGCAACTGCAAATGAAAATCAAAAAATACCTGTAGATAATTTTTTTGAAACTTATATAACTACAGGTGATAGTGGATTTAATCTTATTGAATATAAAACAAAAATTTTAGCACAAAAAATAAGAAAGGCGATTGAAAAGGGTGCAAGAGTTAATATTACATTAAAAGGTTCTGCATCTGCACCTAATAGTGTTGCGTATAATGAACATTTATCAAAAAGAAGAATTGACTCAGTAAAAAAATACTTACTTGGTTTTTCTGAACTTTCTAAGTTTAGTGAAAAATTAAAAATAGACGCATCTGCCGAAGGTAAACAATCAACCGCCACACCTGGAGGAACAGGAGGACCATTTAAATGTGATGAAGCATTTGAAAATGAAAACGATAAAACATATTCTGTAAGAGCTATGGCTTGTAGAGCGGTAGTATTTGGTTCTATTGAAGAAATACCACCAGAGCCAGGACCTGCACCCACACCTATCGTGGAAGAAGCGCCTCCGATTATTACTACTGTTACAGGTAGGACACCATATACTTATCAAAAATTTACCAACGAGGAAAGAACTAGAATAGAAGTAACTGAACAAGTATTTAAGAAGTTAATGACGGAATGTGATTATTTCGACATGATGAGGGAAGACCACCCAAGAGTATACCAAGGGATAAAAGAAAAAATAAAGTTCTTCCAACCGGTATTTCACTCTATGACACCCGAAGGTTTAAATAGTAGACTTACGTTCTTACAACAGTGTTTAAGACCTGGTGATACCATCCCCGTTATTGGTGAAGACGGTAAACCAAGAGAGGGTGATGTAAAAAATACTGCATTTGGAGCTCCCCCTATATGTGTATTAAGAATTGGTGATTTCTATCATACAAAGATTGCGATTAATCAAATGAGTATTAATTATGAACCACTTACGTTTGATTTAAATCCTGAAGGAATTGGTGTACAACCTATGATTGCAGATGTTAATATATCTTTTTACTTTATTGGTGGACAGGGAATAGAAGAACCTGTATCGAGGTTACAAAATGCGTTAACGTTTAATTATTTTGCGAACACCGAAGTTTATGATGATAGGTCAATAGATACAGAGACAAGAAAAGAGATAACTGCGGACGACATTACTCAAATAAACGATGCTACGGGTAACATAACTGATAGTAGAGCCGAAGTACCTGAAGAAGCGGGAGACACAATTGGTGAGGTTATAGGTACAAGACTTGAAGGTGACTACGCTGCGGGTGATGTAATATATAAGTCAGTTATGAGAGACATGGTTAATAAATCACAAAGTTATACACAGAATATTATTAACACCTTAGATACAATTAATAAAAACCAATCAAGTATTGGAATGTATTACTTTACTCAAGAACGAGGATTTAAAGACGGTTTAATTACAGGTTATTTAAATGGTACTGATGAATTATCTGTAAACATATTTGGTAAACCCGTTAATATAGAAGATAGTACAATAGAATTAACAGAAGGATTACTCAAAGATATAACAGATGATGCAAATCCATTTTTATCGTCAATATCATTAGAAAATTTTAAAAACAGTGATATTAGAAAATTTAAAAAGAATTTAAGGTCATTTGTTCAACAATACGTTAATGAATTTTCTACACATTTTAATAGTACTATATTTGATTTGTTAGAGACACAAACAGAAATGGTTAGGTTAATTGATAAGTTTAATCTATTAACCACAGAAACAGATGGGTTTAAGGGGAAATCAGGAAGAATATCAATATTAGAATTATCGGGTACTTCTGATGTTGATGTTTCCTCTTCACAATCTAACACTTATGAAGAGTTAATGGCTGATATACAAACCATTGGATTTGATTTACAGGCATTTTATGATGAAATTTTTGAAGACAATGGACTTTTACCTAAAAAGAATAATCTTTATAAAGGATTTTTATTTGGTAGTTATGACACAGAAGCGCAAACTAGGTTTTGTACAATCGCGTTTGATATAATAACAAAAGACCCAGAAAAATTTAAATCTTTAATTTTAGGTGAGGAATTAAGTGAAAAAACTGATTGGGTAAATTATGTTAATAAAATAATTTATGGTAAGAAAGGTGAAAGTATAGATATAGGTATTGGCGCTGAATTTGAAGACGGAACAAATACAACAATAATTATAAGTGAGGATGAACCGGGATTAGTTAACGTTTATAAAGACCTTAAACAAAACTCGGAATCGGCATTTAATGAGTTTAAAGATAATGAAAATGTAAAGAAGTTTACGTTATACCAACCATTTAATTTAGATAAAGAAAGGAAATTTAATTACGTACAAAAGTATCAAGAACAATTAAGTGACCAAACAAAAGTAGAGTACTTTAATAAAACTTTTAAAGGTGTAAACGGAGGAACCATCTTATCATATAATGAAAAATATACATTTAACTAATGAGATATTATAATAGATACCAAGATTTTTTACTTAACGGTAGACAAACAGTCGTACCATTTGTTAGTATACCATCAAAACCTACCGATAAAAAGCACGTTTTTAGGGCGGGTAAAAGTAGATTAGATAAGATTAGTTATCAATATTACGACACACCATATTTTGGCTGGTTAATTTTAGCGGCCAATCCTAAGTTCGGTGGTCTTGAAAATGATATAAATGATGGTGCAGTATTAGTAATACCCTTTCCTTTGGTAAATTCTTTACAAGATTATAAGAAAGCATTAGATACACATTTCTTCTACTATGGCAGGTAATAAATTTTTTAATAATCAAAACATATACGTAGAAACTGACTATGACAATATTATTGTTGTAGACCCGAACAAAGTCGTGGACAGTGACGGAAATGTTTCAGAAAGACTCGTCAATCATGAAGAGTTGGTTATGTATGCAAATTTGGAGGCCAAAATAATACCAAGAAGTAAATTAGTAGTCGGAGATAATTTTAATGACACAATAGAAAACATTCGTATAGGTTCAGTAGAAACAGACAAAACTACGATGATAAACTTCATGTCACCACAAACACAAGACACTGGTGAAGGTGAAGACAAAAGTAGTTATTTAGATACGTCTTGGACTGACAATCTTACATTGGGTAGAACAAGAAATGGTGACGTTGACTCACAACTATTAGGTATAACGAATATCTCAATAAAAGTTAATACTTCATATGCGGCTCTTGTAACCATTGAAATGGAGGACGTTCAAGGAAGGGTATTATTTGAACAAGGTGAAAACTCACCATACAGTGCGTTTTTCCAATTACCATATCCATTATTTACATTAACAGTAAAAGGATATTACGGTAAAGCCATTAGATACGAACTTATGTTAAAAGACTTTAATGCGTTATTTGACCCATCATCAGGTAACTATAAAATAACAACTAATTTTATCAGTAGAAATTACGCATTACTTTCAGACATACCCGTTGACGCTTTATTCGCGTTACCTCACATGTACCCAAAAACTACCAAAGTAGGTAATAATACGAATACTCAAGTAAGTAGTGAAACCCAAGAAGCTAAAACTGTACAAACAACAAGAGGTTACGACGCAATTAAAAATGCATACAGTTATTATAAGGCAAAAGGACTAATAGATGAGGATTTTCCTGAATTAACATTAAATCAAATGTTAATGAAATTGGAAAATTTTGAAAGATATGTTATGGAAGCTTATGGTAAAGAGGACATGTCTGTTTTAAACGATATTGAAGAGTATAATAACACTATTGAAGAATTTAGGAACGCGATTTTTGGTAGGATAACAGACAACTGGGAAAGTAAGTATATTTCTAGAAATCAGAATTTTGTTACCAAAATACCTAACGACCCGATTGTGTACGGTATTAAGAAAGAACTTGTTTCAGGTGAAGAGGCCCTACAAAATATAAGTAATGCTATAAGTGACTTAGACTCAATAGTAAAAAAATACAATGAAATACTAAACTCAAACACCACGTTTGGAGAAACTGGTGAATGTGAAATAGGAGGAGAAAAGATTGACACCTCAATGACCTCAAATATAAAAACGACAGATTTACTATACCAATTTAATGATGTAGAAAGTATAAACTACGACGACACATACCAGATAAGAAACTTTAAAATCCCAACGGAACAAGAACTTGCGGAGTTTGAAGTAAAATTAAAGGGAGAATTACAAGTAGATGGATATCAAGTAGACGCGGCAACGTTAGAAGTTGAAGACAGTAGTCTTAAGCAAACTTTTTTTGTATTTGGAAATAAACTATCAGGTTCAAAATTTAAAAACAATAGTTTTTTAGGTAAATTAGAAAAACTACAAGAAAAATTTAATAACTATAGGGATACTGTAGAAACAAAATTAGCTGCGGCACTTGCAGAAAAAATAAAATCACCTGATGTTGGTTTAGGATTTAATCCCACAATAAAAAATGTAATGGCCGTTATATGTGCGAGTTCTGATGGTTTCTTAAGATTAATGGACCAAGTACACGACGAGGCTTGGGAACAAAGAAAAAATCCAATAAGATTAGGTGCTGTTCTTTCACCTGAAAAATCAGAAGGTTCGGAAGCGACAGGTGTAGGGGCGTTATTACAAGGTCTTGAAGCGCAGGGACAAACACAAGGTAATGCAATTGTTTATCCATGGCCTCAATACTATGTAAATACAATAGATGAAGATGGTAATGAACAATTTGAAGATAAATATCCCGGAGACCCATCAGAGTCAGGTAGAGTCAAATCTTATTTATCTGATGTTTGGCCTGAAGTTAGATTTGTCGAAGAATATATAAAAGCTGCGGTTGAAACAGAAGGGGAAAAAATAAATGAAGAATCTGAAAACACACTAAAAGACAACCCTTATATGGGTTTTAATGCTATTGAGTTTCCATATCAAAATAGACCCTACTCTGATTTAAATTTTGTACCTTTTATGTATGAAATTATGGAAAGAGTAATCCTTGGCGCTAATTACACAAAATTGTATAAAAATAGCGGAAACAGAGACCAAATCTTTTCAGTCTTAAGTGATTATGAATATAGGAATTTAAAAGAGTCTGTAGTAAAATCACCTGAATTGCTCGACGCCTTAAAAAACTTTTCATTTAGTTATGAAAACTTTTTAAAATATTTAAATTCAATATCA
>Ga0222718_10001452_pt1 | contig 22617 bp, 21 predicted proteins | sample C33_27DmetaG_FD_165045 | JGI IMG/M metagenome (GOLD analysis project Ga0222718, IMG submission 165045) | Estuarine water microbial communities from San Francisco Bay, California, United States - C33_27D | ecosystem: Environmental > Aquatic > Marine > Unclassified | place: USA: California...
CTATAGTTCACTTGCTCCTCAAAGTTGAAGTGATCCTCTTTATTATTCTTCAAAAAATTATTTAACAAACTTTTTGAGTCTACTGTCGCTGTTGTCTTCTTGTTAGCCATTTTAATTATCTTCTAAAAAATCTTTCAATGTTACCCTCTTCTTCTCCACAAAGCGATCTTCGCCGCTCTTCTCGCCTAGATTGTACTGTGGATACTTTGATTCGTCTACCACATAATTAAACGCTCTGAATTTTTTGTCAAGAGTATCTTTAAGCTTAGGGCTTCTTAAATAAGTGAGCGACTCAAACTGACGGTGGAAGTTAACCACGTTCATAAATTCCAACGAATACTTGTCAATCAAGTCGTTCAAGAACTTCATTTCTTTTTGATAAAAAAGTCTTTTGTTTTTTACAGGCTCCTCAACAAGCCTCTTTAAGATGTCCCTCTTACTTATCTTAGGCTTGGCGACCTTCTTCTTCTTGAAAACGTGACCACAGATGCACAAAGATGCCCCAGCCGCAACCAATGATTCACAGCTAGGGCATGTCTTTTTACCTCTTGGCATAAGGCTATGCTAATACTCTTGAATATCGCGGTCAACCATTTTTCTGACTAATCCAAGAAAATCAGTTTGAGGCTCCCAATTAAGATCCTTTCTTGCCGCAGAAGAGTCCCCTAAAAGCAAGTCTACTTCAGCAGGTCGATAGAATTCGGGATTAATCTGCACGAGAACCTTATCTTCGTGGTAGTATTTTTCATTAACGCCCCTCCCCTCCCAGTGACACTTCTCAAAAGCAAATCCAGCAAGGTTAAAAGCCTCCTCGACAAACTCGCGGATAGTATGAGTCTCATTTGAAGAGAGAACATATTCTTTTGGATACTCTTGGTTAAGCATCAACCAAACACCTTTAACAAAGTCTTCGGCATCGCTCCAGTCTCGCTTAGCATCAACATTCCCTAATTCAAGAGGTTCAAAGTCGCCATTAACATACTCGTTTTGAATACGAGCTACATTTTTAGTAATCTTGCGAGTCACAAACTCTTCTCCACGACGAGTCCCTTCGTGGTTAAATAACCACCCTTGAATAGCGAACAAATTATAAGAGTCTCTCCATACTTTTACCATATGCCTCGCACTAGCCTTAGAAACACCGTAAGGGCTTCTTGGTCGCAAAGGATGAAGTTCTGACTGTGGAGAATACAAAACGTCTCCAAACTCCTCTGAAGAGCCAGCATTATAATAACGGCATTTAGGGCAATGTTTACGAATAGCCTCAAGCTGGTACATTACAGCCATAGCGTTTGTATTCATGTGGTTAGCTGGTTGAGTCCAACTAACACCAACAAAAGAATTAGCCGCAAAATTAATAAAATAATCTGGCTTCTCTTTAGCGATAACATCTTCTGTGTTTACAGAATCAGTAACATCTAAGTCAATCAGCTTGAAGCGAGGGTGATTAACTAAATGGGAAATATTTTCGTGATTCTTCACGCTTAATCGTCGAATACCAGCAACAATTGTGTGTTCAGTATTCTTCAAGAGATAATCAGCCATAAAGCTGCCATCTTGACCTGTGACTCCTGTAATGATTACTTTTTTCATATTGATATACTGCCAAAAATTCTAATTATATAAGGATCATCATCGCCAAAAACAGCTAAACCTTGCTCTTCTTGAATCTGATAATTAAAACCAAAATTATTTAATTTGTTTTCTAAAGATTTTTTATTAATGAACCTTCTATAATGATCACCATCGAAAGAGCTTTTATCTGATCGAGCCTCGACAAAAAACTTCTTGGAATTTCTCTTAACATAATCCCAAAATAGATCTTCAACATCTTCAGGTATAGCATGGATAAAAAACCTGCTATAAATGTAATCGCATTTAATATCTACAAGGTCTTCAATATTACTTTTGATAAAGAATACTTCATTCGATGTAAACTCGTCTTGAGAGTTGCCATCTACAGCTATGACAGAATTATTGTTAGCTAAGTAATTAGCGTCTCTACAATTCCCACATCCCATGTCTAAAATTTTAGAACCCGACTCTATCATAGAGTTACACTTAACTGCAAAACTAGAAGGGTTTTTAGGAGCGGTTTTATTTTTATAAAAACGCTTCCAATACTTATCTTTATTTTCTAATAAACTCATATTTTAACTTCGCGCTGATATTCCTTCTACTGAATCATTATGGTAAGTTATATGGTGACTCTCCACCCATGTTATCATCACTAGGTATTTTCCAATTTCCATATCTAGCCTTCAACTTATCTTGAGGATTGAATGGAATATTTAACATTGCCCCATTCCATTCTTTTTTAAGAAATTCATTATCTTTATGTTTGTAATTATTCCAAATCGTTTTATTCCAAGTATCATTACATACGTATTGATCCATTTCACAAAAATAAAAATCTATACTCCCTGTTTCTTCTGTAGGGATGGTTTTTATAAAATTAGGTTTATCTATCCATATTTCAAAACCATTTCCGATTAAAAGAAAATACAGCTGCATTCTATCTGATATAGAAATATTTATATCCACATCATCATCACCATTAATACAAGATCCCTCTCTAATTACCCCAAGCAAGGTTCCGTAACTAATAAACCAATCATCTATACCTGAATCGTTTAAAATTGTCGATATTTTCTCTAACGCTTTGTTTAGCGCATCGCTACTAGATCTAATCCCTCCCATTTTAGTAATTTTATTTTTTATTTATGTATAAAATACACATCCTTCCTATCGTTTTGGTATTTTTTAAATTCACTAGTAAAAGGCTTTCCAATAAGTAGGTTTTTATTTTTTAAAAGTATCCTAAAAATATAATTCCCCACCCACATATCTGCTTGATGAAAAGATTTATCTCCCATACTTAATCTAGTTTCGTAATATTTATCTAAGAAGTCAATAATATTTTCATAAGACCCTCCAACTACCCCCATATTGATTAGATCAAGGCTGTTTTTCTTCAAAAGTAGGTCTAAAAAACAAGGCCAATTATATTTTTTGTGGATATCAAAATATGGGAACTTGTTAAAAGGGATGGAGTCTTTGCAGAGAAAAAAATCATAGTTGCTATATTTTTTAAGGATTTCAGACGGGTCTTTAACAACAGAGACATCGGAACAGTCTGATATAAAAACGGATTCAAACTTATTTTTAGATAAGAAATCTCTATAGCAAAACCATCTGTAGTCTAAGTTTGAGTAGCTCTGATACTGAGAGTCTACGTGAATGAATTTTATTTCATCCGTAGAGTATTTTTCTACAAAATCATTTGTCAATCCATCATGGAAAATAATGCCTTTGAGGGATAAACTTTTGACAGATTCATACCAAGGCTTGATGTAAGCAAAACTATTCTGAGTCACCCTACCATCCTTCTCACGGCCAACAACGTGATTATCGTTTGGGTGATTTGGGTGCGTCTTTTTTGAAAAATAAGAAGTCAGAATCACGCTAGACATGCATGATTATATATCAAACCTCTTCTTCTTCAACAATTTCTTGAACCTCAGAAAGCTCAGGAAGCTCACGGATGATATCATCATATTCAGCGAATCCTTCATCATCCCAGCCCCACTCGGAGAACTTCTCTTCTTCATCCCAAGCAATAACATCTTCAGAAGCCATTGAATTTACTGGACGCTTAGACCAAAACTTACAACTCCAATAACGTGGGGTAGTCTTATCTTTGGCAGTATCACATTTGTGACGCGCTCTAAAATTGCGACGACGATCTGGATCATCACGCTTAATCTCCATGTTGGGATCTCCAAACTTAACCATGATTACATTGCCAGTTTTTGGATTTTTAACATAAACACCAAATTTCTTTTTGCCACCTTTAAGTCTGAATGGCTTATTTAAAGTTTTCTTTTCTGCGTCTGTGTATTCAAGATCTTCCGTAGAATCATCCTGTTCCCACTCGTTAGCTCCAGCTTTAACTAGGTCGATATGAGCAAGGTCAAAATCAATATCATCAAAATCAATAAAAGCTTCCCCTTCACGCTCAAGATAATAATCATCTGATCCTTTAGCTACATCTTGATCAGCGGCACGATAAGACTTCTTTACCTTACCGCCACGGACCATTTTTAGGAACATATTTACGCGAGCCATAGCCCATTGGCCTCTGGTCTTACCCGGACGGTGACTGGAAGAGAAAGCTCCAGCGCCACGACGATAAATCTTTTTAAGTTGCCCCAAGGTGACTTTCTTAGAATGCTTCTTGTTATGTTCAGCAACTTTATTTTTCAAAGACTCAACAACCTTTGCAGAAAAGGTAATAGACCCCCCTTTTCCTCCAGCAGAACCTTTTTTATTTTTATCAGAACCCTTTTTTCGCTCTGATGGTTTTGCAGGGGTTTGCGCTCCACTTTTGGGTCCACTACGCCTTGCAGCTTCAGTTTGCTCCAAAAATTCTTTGATTTTCTTAGAAAAGTCCAACTCCATGGTATTTTTCTTTACACTTATTTTAAATATAAATGAAATTAACCTTCACAAGATTTGCATTCCATAAGAGATCTGGCTAGTTCTTGGCTTGGATTAGCGCTTCTTTGATAGTAAAAGCCTTTTAATCCACTCTCCCAACCAAAAATCATAAGCTGATTTACTTCTTTTAGATTAGCTTTGGGTGCAATCATAAGATTTAAAGATTGTCCTTGATCAATATATTTCTGTCTTTGAGCAGCTTGAATAACAATCTCTTTCTGAGTGATCTCTCCAAATGTTTTGAAAACACTTTTCTCATCTTCACTAAGGAAAGATAAGTGTTGAACAGATCCTCCAGTCTCAAGGATGCTCTTCCATACCTCGTCAGTATCCTTACCCTTTTCAGCTAAGAGAGTTTTAAGATATGGATTTCTGTAAGTGAACTTACCTTTAGCGAGATTCTTGACGAAGTAGTTAGAGTTAAGAGGCTCAATAGATGGAGACACTTGACCCAAAATAAAAGAACTACTTGTAGTTGGGGCAATAGCTAAAGTTGTGGTATTTCTACGACCGTAGCCTTCACAGTAGAGAGATTCACCTAAAACAGTTGCTAATTCTGCTGTGGCTTTGTCTGCCCGACTACGAATGGTTTTCCAAATTAAACTATTCTGCATTTTCGCCTCCATGCTTTCAAAGCTAATCATTTTACTTTGAAGGTAAGAGTGCCAACCCAGCACACCCATACCCAAAGCTCTGTGGCGCTTGGCAAAGTTATGAGAAGACTCCATGAACGGAATATTTTCTGTTTTTAGGATATACTCCTCCATAACCGCATCAAGGAACATCGCTAAAGTCTCAATAGCGTCAGTCTCTACAATCTCATCCCAATGAACCATGTTAAGAGACGACAAGCAACAAACGAAAGACTCATCTTCCTTAGATGGTAAAGAGATTTCATTACAAAGATTAGAAGCATAAATCTTCATGCCTTTATCTTTGTAGCAGTCAGGAGCTTGGTTATTCGCGGTATCTTGGAAGAACAAATATGGATAACCAGTCTCAAATCTTTTTTTAATGACTGAAGCCCAAATTTGGCGCTTCTCAGAGTCTCCACCAATCATTGATTTCATCCATTCATCTGTAACAGTTACAGCGAAAGACATTTCTTGAATTGGATTACCTTCACTACGAATACGAAGAAACTCTTTTACGTCTGGATGTTCAATAGGAAGATAAGCAGCGAAAGATCCTCGGCGCACATTACCCTGAGAAACTACGGAAGCCACTTTGTCAAATAGCTCCATAAAATGGACAGCCCCAGAAGATTCTCCTCCAGAATTAATTGGAGCGCCTCGTTCACGCAAATCCCCGAAGTATGCGGATGTTCCTGATCCATGCTTGGTCTGCATACCGACTTCAGACTGCTTAGCTAGAATCCCATCCATTCTGTCGGGGACATAAACGCCATTACAGGATATAGGTAAACCACGCTTACGACCAAAATTAGACCAAACGGGAGAAGCTAGGGAGTAGAATCCCTGCTTCATATAACTGACGAACTTATCAGCAAAACCTTCCATACTGAGATACTGTTCAGCAGTATCTGCGATGTCACGAATCCTCTGTTCTGGAGTTTCACCGTCTTTGAGGTAACCACGCTCAAGGAATAATCTTGAGTCTTTATTTAGCCAATAATATTCAGTCATTAAAACAAGTCTTCTTCGTTGAACGTCTGTGAATTTTTTGAGTACTCAACAGGTCGAGAATGAAAGAAATCGGTAGCGTTGTTACCTAACAGTTCCTCCTCAAACCAGATTGTATCTTTTAGCAGATTTTTGTCAACATCGAAAGCTTGTTTAAAGCCAATTTTTTGCAAAGAGTCATTGATTCTATTTTTTATGAACTCTTTTAGGGTCGCGGCGTTTAAGCCCTTCTCTTGAATACCATTGATCATCCAATCAACAATCTTACTCTCAGCGCTAAAAGCTTGCTGAGCTTCATCAAGAATCCGATCCTCCAACTCTTCGTCGAATAGCTCTGGATGCTCTTCACGAATAGTATTAATGATTTTCATTCCGACTAAGGCATGAACATTCTCTTCGTTACGTGTGTACTTTACCTGCTGGTCCGTATCTTTAAGGACATTGCGATAACGAGAGAACCAGTTGATCACGTAAAACTGGGAGAACAGAGATACGTTCTCCACAAATAAAGTAAATAAAATAAGAGCGTAAACATATTGTTTTTTGCTATTCTTGTAGAACTTGTGGGTGTACTTACGGAGATAGTTTACCCGACCCTCAATAAAGTCAAGCTTGAGGTTCTCCTCGAAAACCTCCTCTAAACCTAGAACTTCCAAAAGGCGTTCATAAGCATTATTGTGAATGACCTCCACATTAGCCATAACAAACCCCAGATCACTAAATGATGGGTGGGGCAAATTATCACCCAATTTACTCCAGAACTTTTTAACAGCCACCTCTATCTGACCAATAGCAGAAAGAGTCCTGACAATGATTTCTTTTTCTTGCTCATTCAGTGTCACGTTAAAGTCCTGCAAATCAGACGTAAAACTGAACTCTTTATCAGTCCAGAAGCCGTTATGCATTGCTTCGATAAATTCTCCTGCCCAAGGATAATGGTCAGGCTTACGCGATACTTGCTCTTCAAAAATCATAGTGAGTTTAGTTACACTTGTATCTGGATTTCAGCCTCGTGTCGAGTGAAAATTTATGAAAATTTTTTTCTTGACGAGATTTTCAATTCTAGTATAATACCGTTATACGGTCTAAAACCGCGAGGATTCGTTCTGTTTACAGAAAGCCTCTGAAAAAGACAACGTATAAGTAAGGAATAACGTATTATATTATTAAATATTGTATTATATACTATTATATATTATATAATATTATTATATATTATAGTATGTTATTAAATAATAAGGTAAAGTTTTAAAGTGCAAACAGATCAGGAATTAATCAGCAAGGTTCAGGAAGAACAGGATAACGACAGTTTGGTCGAAATAATAAATAGACATTCAGGAGTCTATCACGACATGGTAGACAGATTTTTGTCTGGAAGTAAAAATGTGGCTGACAGAGATGGCCTCCTTGAAGACAAGGAATTTACAATATACAATTCTGTAATGAGCTATGACCCGTCAAGAGGTGCTAAATTTCCAACATACCTAGCTAATCAGGCGAAGTGGAAATGTCTAAACACGTTAACGAGGAACAAAAAGTTCCAAAAATGTAATCTTGAAGAACTTTTACGACAGCCTGAAGTGGAAGGTGACTTTGAGATTCATGAACATTATGAGGTCTTTTCTTTATTTAAATTATTCTTGGAAAAAGAAAAAGACCAAAGATTTAAAAAAATAATTGACATGAGATACAATTCATGGTCTAATAAGCTAACACCTTGGAGCAAGGTGGCAAAATCTCTAGGGATGAGCATACAAGGAGTGATTAACATTCACAACAGATGCTTATCGAAATTCGAAAAAGAATCAGTAAATTATGTATAACAGTATTACAGCAGTAGGGTATCTTGTAAAAGATCCAGAAACACGTCAACTTAATGGCGGTAAGTCGGTGACGCGTCTTCGTGTCGGTATCTCCCCAAGCAACGCTAAAACCAAATGCTTTATTGATTTAGAGGTTTGGGACAAGTTGTCGGAAATCGCATCAAAGTACCTGACTAAAGGTCGTGAGTTTGTGTTTTCTGGCGAACTAGCAATGGACACTTGGGAAAACAAAGAAACTGGAAAACCTCAATCAAAGTATTTTATCAGAGGGAATAATATTCAATTCCTAAATTCTGGTAAGAAAGACGATAGTCAATCTTCTGGTCCTTCAAATGCTGCTCCAGTCTCAGCTGGTCCAGTATCTGATGACGAACCTCCATTTTAATGAAGATTTTAGTCGAAGCTCCTCTAAACTCGTTAAGCCTCGGTAATGTTTCTTTTAACATTATCCGAGAGCTTATCGGGCGGGGTCACGATGTGGGTATTTGGCCAACAGGTAAAATCGACCTGAAGGCTTATGATATTGACGATGATCTGAAAAAGAAAATCGAAAATAGTATCAATAATAGATATAATTATCTGAGCAGTGATGTTCCAAGCCTTAAAATTTGGCATCTGAACGGTTCAGAGAATAGAAAAAATTCTAACCAATATCTATTAACATTCTATGAATGCAACCAACCCACGGACATCGAGAAGAAAATTTCTTCAAGCCAAACTCAAACATTCTTTAGTTCTTCCTGTGCTGCTGAGTTGTTTGGCGATGTATTCTGCCCGTTGGGTTTCGATAAAGACTTCAAAGAAACGGAAAAAGAATACCTAAGTGGTATTACCCATTTTGGTTTAATGGGCAAGTTTGAACATAGAAAGCATACTGCTAAAATTATTCAGACTTGGCTAAAGAAATACGGAAATGATCCAAAGTATCAATTATCTTGTTTGGTTACTAACCCTTTCTACAAGAAAGAAGATATGGATGCTACAATCAATGCTGTATTAGGTGGGGAAAGATACACTAATATTAATTTCTTACCTCATTTAGAAAAGAATTCTGAAGTTAATGAATTTTTAAATGCAATCGACATTGATCTTACTGGATTATCTGGAGCAGAAGGCTGGAATCTTCCTGCTTTTAACGCAACTTGTCTTGGCAAATGGAGCATTGTTCTTAATGCCACATCTCACAAAGATTGGGCTACTAAAGATAACTCTATCCTCGTCGAACCTTCAGGAGAAGTAGACTGTTATGATGAAGTCTTCTTTAAAAAAGGTTCGCCTTTCAATCAAGGAACTTTCTATGATTGGAATGAAGAGGATGTAATCAATGCTATGGAACAAGCTGAAAAGAAAGTGGGACAAGTTAACACAGAAGGACGAAAGTTAGCAGACAAGTTGACTTATGAGAACACTGTGGATGTCATTTTAGCCCGTATTTCCAAGGATTTCGATCTGGCATAAGAAGTGTTAAAGAGTTTGTATGATTGATACATTGTTGTACGACTTGTTTAATGACTATGGTTTTAATAACCAAAATTATGTTAAAGATAAAGGAGATTCCTTTGAACTAAAAGTGGAACTCGCTGGATTCTCGAAAGAGGATGTTGATATTGAAGCTACTGAAGATAGGCTCACAATTAAGACTAATCCAGAAGGTCGAAAGAAAACTTTCTCTGTTCAACTTTTTAAAAAGGTCGAAACAGAATCTATTACCTGTGAAATGGATAATGGATTGCTGATTATAGACCTACCTAAAAAGGGAAGATCGAAACCAACCAAAATTAAAGTCAATTAAAATAACGGGGGTGGAAACGCCCCCGTTTTTATTTATAATAAATTATGCCTTTATATACTTATAAGCACCCAGAAACAGATGAACATAAAGATCTTTTCCAATCTATGGACGAAGAACATATTTATATAGATGATTTTGGTGTTGAGTGGCAGAGGGTATTCTACGCGCCTAACGCCTCTATCGACTCCAACATTGATCCGTTTAGCCAAAGGCAGTTCACGGACAGCACAGGAGCAAAGAAGGGTACTATGGGTGATATGCTTGACTACTCATCAGAAATGAGCGCAAGACGAGCAGAAAAATCTGGAGGAGTAGATCCTATTAAGAAAAAATACTTTGATGATTATGCTGCTAAGAGAAATGGTCAGCGGCATATAGCAGAGAAGAAGAAAACTTACGAGAGTAAGAATGTTAAGATTGATTATGATTAATTAGTCAATTCGCGGCTAAACGATAATGAATAAGTCATCTGATCGTTTACATTCATTTGATAAGAAGAGTTTTCTAGCTTCAAATTAGAAAATGAAAATGTGTGATTGTATACGCTCTCAGTATCCACCACTTCGATATCAAAATTATAATCGGACTCATTTGTTATCAAACTAGCTATTTCTCCAGTAGCTAAACCCGAAACTAAAAATTCTAGGTTAACTGAAGATGTGATAGGGTACTGAACTTTTCTGCCATAAGGGTAATCACTACCCAAACCAAAAAGATCCACTCTATTAATTGGTATGTTGAATGAAAAAGATTGTATGTGAGAGTCGCCACTAACAGGTGAACCTCCTATTTGTAAATTCTGTAGAGTTAAATTTACTTCTGTTGGCGAACAAAGAGGTGGGTCAAATCTACTTAAAGAGGTGTAGTCCCCAAACCCGTAAACTTGGGCATCTTTTAGAGCTACTGATCCAACATTATTATTATTACCTGATTGTAAATTTATTGCAGGATTTTCCACCTCGTTAGAGGATATATTTTGTATGGTTATATTAGAGCTTTTGTAAGACGTGGAGACAATAGGAATAGAACCTACAGAAAACCCTAAAGAGTAATTAGTTAAAAACGCATTACCTATCGAAATAACTTCAGCACTTGACGAAAGGTTTGCTATTTCAGAAGATCCATTGCTGATAATATCAGACCCTTGGTCTGGATGATTCACTATGTAGAAATTTTGATCAAGGTTGTCGTAACCGCTAAAGAAACTAGACTTAGCACTACCTGTCTGATCATTTATTAAACCCAAAGCGTTTTCATTTAACATAGCTGGGGTATAATAGTAACTTATAGAAAGATCAACATCAGGCATTCTAGTTATGTCATTAATAGCTAGATCTTTGCTACCAATTTGTTTGGACTTCTGTCTTTGCTGTGAGAAACCGACAGATACACTCTGAACTGCGCTCATATAAGCGCCACTCATGTCGCTACCAACTCTGTCACCAGTTGTAAACGCAGGTCGTTGACCAGCGATCACAATTGAATTATTACTCTTTAAAATATCTCTAGCCATATCAACTTCCTGTTGGGATTACACCTAAAACATCTTCTACTAATGCCACATTTAAATCATGTGCATTATAAAACTTCCACGTATGATCCCATTCTGGACAATACATAACTTTTGGTCTATTATAAACAGATTCTATATCATGTCTAAACCTTCTGTATCCAGCCTTATTCTCTAAGAAATGCAGCATACATTTTAGCTGCTTATCGCTAATATCTGTAAAAGTATAATTAACTGGGAATGAAGCGTTGTTATCTTTTGTTTTGATTCTTTGTTTAAATGAGTTTTTAAATTCAAGAACCTCATTCTTTAGCTTTACATCGTTCTGGAAACCAATATCAGGCTTAAAGAAAAAATCTTGAGTCCAAAATGAAGAAGACCCCGTTGGGGAGTACTCTGCTGAAGATGCATTATGATCCCCAGTGCAATAATAAAAATTATTTAATTTATTAGTATTATTATTCATGTACACCACATCATATTTCTTATATTCTGCTGAAGAGTTAAATGTGGGGACATTTAAATTAACAAAATTCATCCCAGACCAATTAAATAGATTTGGCGCTTCATCTACAGAATAAGAAACAGCAACTTCATAGTGCTGATTATTCATATGATTGATACCATAATTATCTGAGACCCCAGATAAAGATTTATAAATGCCGCTATTATCAATATTAAATTCAAATAATTGATTACCATTCTTACTCTCAATAAATGCAGCTATTTTTTGGGCATTGGTTTCATTGACATCATATCTAACTTGATATTCAGCCATTAAACTATTGAGTGAAGATGGAACAGAATTTATCTGAAAGTCATCAACTTCATAAGTAAAGTTTTTTGATTTAAAAGATGCCTTCGAACCATAAACAGGAGTTAGATTGAGATCTGCATAATCAGTCTCAATTGTTACCCCAGAAATGTTTGAATCTCTATTATAAAATAAATCAGAAGCCATGACCAATATAATTTAAATTTAAAACCGCAGAACCATTATCAGAAGCAGATAAAGACTCACTCACTAATGTAGCATTAGGGACAGTAAGAGCTTGAATATCATCCCCACCCCGACCATCTATATCAAAAGATAATGTTTTATTTTCTCTATTAGTTAAAAAATTGAAAGCGTCTTGAGGTTGAGCCTCATCGACTTCAATTTGAACCTGAACTGCATATTCTAATGGGGGTATCAATTCTATATCAATAGCGCTCTCTTGACCAATAGAGAAATGAGGCTTTCTATTAGCTGTAATTGAATAATCAAAACCAATGACTCTATTTGTTGTGGAGTTGTCGCATGTTATACTGATAGACCCCTGAGATGGAATATAAATATTACTTATTGAGCTACCAACCTCACTAGACTCCTGACTAGAGCTAGTTAATTCATCCAAAACAATAAGAGAAGCATTAACTTTTGGAACAGACCCAACAGCACAATTAACAGAATAATTAGTTAAATAACCACTAGAAAAACTATAAGATAAATTATTATAGCGAATGTTACCAGTGATACTACTAGCGCCAGTATAATCTAAAACAGGATCATCATAAATCAGATGCCTACTAATAGAAACTTTCTGCTGTGTCCCACCACCAACAGTAGTTAAACCCTTCTTAGATCCTAAAGGTTTAAGAATGTTTGCGGTGTTGGAATACGAGAAATCTACAGAGCTGATACCAGATAACTCTGATCCAGCTATGTTGACATTTACTTCGTCATTTAATCTTGATCCAAACATTATCTTCTAAGTTGTCCTCCTAATCTTTGCTCATCAGCGATTACCTGCTTAACAGCAACTTTAATCCTTTCAGAAAGTTGTCTCTGTTGATCTGTAGTATCTTGTCCTGAAGTTTGAGTGTCTGTACCATTAGACCCATTAACGGTAATATTAATTTCCCCTGTAGATTGAGATGCTTCAGTAGCTAAAATTAACTCATCTAACTTTGAAACTAAATCAGTATTGTCAACTCCTGCTCCAGAATTAAGAGCTTGTAGGTTACCTGCTCCGATATTTCTTGTGGCAGCGGCGTTCATTACGAACTCTCCACCAGAAAGCATTGCAGGTACTGTATCGACTCCACCAGCGGCAGGAATTAATCCTCCTGTAGCTCTTGTGATAAGGTTTTCGTTATAAGATCCATCAGGATTAAAAGGATTACCTTTGATACCAGAGGAAGCGTTGTAATTACCAAAACCACGATCTTCATAACTTAATCCATCAAGAGCATTACGTCCTTGGGCATCTATATGTGACACTGGAGCTGAAGCGCCCTTAGGTCTGGCAGATGCGCTTTTTGGTGTAAATCCTGATCCAAGACCACTTGGACCACTCTGGAAACCTCTCCCTGTAAATAAATTAGACAAACCCCCATAAGATTGACCAGCTATATCATTACCGCCAAAAATAGTACCTTTCAATCCAGCTCCAAGCTTAGCTCCAAATGACCCTTCTGTACCTGAGAACCCAGCCTTAAATCCAGCAGCCATAGACTTCATGCCAACGCCAACAACAGCCGATATAGCAGCCCCCTTTAAAGAGTCCATTAAGGCTTTTTTATTGGCTTTTTCTTGCTCTTTAGCTTGCTGCCTAGCGTTCATTTCACTAGCGTATAAATCAAAAGCCTGACGCTTAGCATCTTGAACCTTCTGGAATTGAGGATTATTCCTCCTTCCAAACATAGTCATTCTTCCACTCTCAGCATCAAGGAAAGCTCCACTACTAGTAATGGTATCTCTGTTCAGGGCTACTGGGGTTTGAGTAGCAAAAGAAAGTAGATTTGCTGCGCCCTTAATCGCTCCAGCTCCATTCATGCCCGGGGTGGTGAACATTCCTTCGCGATCTTTGACTTGACCTCCAGATGCAAAACCTTGAAGAGAACCATTATTTAATGCGGACATGAAACCCATACCGTATTTCCTGACAGCTTTTTTATTCATGACGAACTCACCACCCATAAGCATAGCTGGAACGTCATCTTTAGTTCCTGAACCTCCACTGATAGGACCGCCTCCTTGTTTACCAACTCCAAAACTACCTAAAATATCATCAACAGCGCTTTTCATGAACGCACGACTTATTAAGTTTAAGAACTCTGCCGCAGTACCAAGTAAGACATCACCAAGATTTTCTCCTTTTTGGATTGCGTCTAACATGGCGTTTCCAATGTTGTAGGCGAAATCAAGAGATCCTTCAGCTAAAGTTTGTCTTAGTTTGTCTGAGCTTTCAAGGGCCGTGGGTATTATTTCTTTGAAACGGTCAGAAACCCCCCTTTCCATCTCAAGCCTTCTAATCTCTAGTGGTAAACTTTTTGTCGGATCTTCTTCTACTATACGCTGCGCTATTGCAAGACGACTAGCGCTAGCAGACTCAGATTCAGAAAATGGAGCTACATTTTTAGCGAGAGTCTCATTAATTTTAGCTAGTTCGGAAAGTGACAATTCTTGATTTTTAGCAGCATCGACTCCGTCTTTTTCTGCTCTTGTATTTTCTTGTATTTCTTGCTCTAAATCGTTAACAGTCTTTTTAAATCTATTATACTCCTCTTCCACCACCCCGATTCCGATTATATTAAAAGCCTCTCTTGTTATGTCCCTCACAGTCTGCATAGCATCCACGTTAGGATCTTTTAAAGTTGAGATTTTATCTGGAAACATGTTTTGGATAGATTTTGGAAAATCTATAGTCCTAGCTCTGGCATCAATACCAGTTTGTCCTTCACCCCCGCTGATACGCGCCAAAGATTGCTGTAACGCAGCAATTTGGTTATTTAAATCCTGCACCCTCCCTTGTTGGCCAAGCTGGTTAGCTTCCTCTTTTCGCCTCCCCAAAGATCTCAATTGAGCTTGGATTCTAGATCTTTCTTCAGCACTAACGTTTTTCTTTCCAAACTGAATTGTTTGAGCAGTCAAAGCTCTTTCTGCTTCTATTTCTTTTATTAATTGTTTTTGCTTGGTTAACTCTGCGGTCTCGTCTTGCCTGTTTTTTAACGTCTTTGAAGAAGCCTCAAATATACCTTCATTTCGGTCGAGTTGTATCCTGAGACTTTCCATAAGGCTTTTACCTACCTCATCAGTTAAACCATTAGTTTTATAAATTTTATCTACTATTCTTAAGATTTGGTCTTTCTTGGCAAGATCTTCAGTGCTGATATTTAAAATTTCTTTTTCTATATCTTCTATTTGTCTTTTTCCAAGTTTCAATCTGGTTAACTCTTCTCTCTGTTCACCTATAAAATCTAAGTTTTTACTAGCCAAATCATTTAAAAGTTTTTGCTGCTCGGCTTTCTGTTTTAAAGCTAATAGAGCATTATCATCTATGCCTCCTAAAGCCTCAGCTCTCATAATCTGCTTATCTGTGTCGGTAAGTGTTTTAAGATTTTCTTTTCTAATCTCTATAGCGGTTTCCAGTCTAGCTTTTGCGTTAGCTAAATTAATGCTATCTATTTTAGTTCGCTTCTCTGCGGCTTCATTTATTTTTTGCTCTAAAGCTGCTAAAGCTAGAACAGAACTTATATCTGCATTTTTAGCTGATTTTAAAAAATCGCCTCTTATGCTACCTCTTTTACGCGCCTCTTCGACAGAAATACCGCCCTCTTTTTGTATCTTTGACCCAAGCCTTCTAAACTCTAGTTCGTCTTGAACTTGTTTATCAGTTATGCCCCCTTTAAATGAGCTTAGCCGCTTTTGTAAAGATTTTCCTTTTGTGGTATTCTCTGCTATAAAATCATCTATCATTTCTTGAGGCACAGCAAACTGACCCCCAAAACCACTCTTTCTATTTCTGTTCGCTGTCAAATTCTGTAATCGAAACTTTAGATCTGAAGTATCTCCACCCCGTAAAAGAAGCTGCTCCATAGATTTTTTAATATTTTCAACTTGTTCTTCGTCTGAATACCCTTCTAATTCAACATCTTTTAAAAATTCAATAGTTAGTTGATTGGCTATACCAGAAGATTGAGCTTTTAAATCTTTTTTTACATTCTCATCTACTTTTAACTTGTTTAACTCTTCAGCTGCTCTCTTAGCGGAATTCTCAATGAGTTTACCAGCTGTTTCTATCGAGTCTGCGGTTCCGAAAAACTTATCATAACCCATAGTGAAACCTTTAGCCAATAAAGTAGCTGCTGTAGCCGCAATACCAACGGGTCCAGCAAAACGAAGTAAAGCTCCTCCAGCTTTCAGTAAACCCCCTCTAAGGGTTGTAAGTGCGCCTTTACCCAGTATTCCAGTTGAGCCAGCTCTGGCCCCAGCTCCCATTAAAGTTCTACCAGCAGCCATTCTACCCGAACCTCTAGCCATTATTTCCGCACCCTTTCCGCCTATTTTTCCAAGACCTCCTCTAAGCTTGCCAAAAATCGACCCTATTCCCCCAAAAGCTTGAAGGGCTGTAAGAGCCATAACAGCTTGTGTAGCGGCTTGACTCACTTCAAGCATAACCTTAGCGACTCCCGAAGATTCTTCAGCCATCTCTCCCACTCCGCTTTGGAATAAGAACATTACAGATTGCAAAGCGAAAAGTTTATTAGTCAAACCGTCTACAGCTTGACCCGTATCCACTTTAGCATAATTAGGAATCGCTCCAGTAGGTTCATCACGGGTATTTGTAACAGCAAGGCCCATTGGATTTTGGGCGTTGCGGAGTTTGCCGCTTTGATTGATTCTAATTTGGCTAACTGGTAAACCAGCGGCTTTTTCTCTACCGATAGCGTCTTCTAAAGCACCTTCAGCGAAGTTAGGTATATAACCAGAGGCAGCAGTTTTACTATTAACTGTTTTAGTTTTTGCACCTGTTATGACCTTGCCTTTAACGTTATCAATAACTTGTCTAGCAAATTTATCTTTTGAATCAAGGCTGGATTTGAAATCTCCAAATTTAAAGTTTTTACCTTCGATGCCAAAGATTAAATCAAGAATATTACCTTTATCTTTTGAGAAATCTACATCAAGTTCACCCCCCTTCTGAGCTACTCCTCCAACAATAGCTTGCATTAAAGCTTCGAAAGTTGCGCCTTTAATAGCTCCAAGTGCGCCCGGGCCACCCTTCTCCATTATATCTTTAACATTACTGGCTGTAATCTGGTTTGGCTTAGTCTTAAAAACATTTGGGTTTCCAGAGGCATCCTTAAAGTCACTAAATACGGTATTAACTCCTTTAGCTATAGCTTTCTGGATGTCTTCATCTAAAGTTAGTAATTTACTAAATTTGTTACCCGCTGAAGTTCCTTTTTTTAATTTTTTAGAAATTCCAACCGCTGGACCTTCAAAGAAATCAATTAACCCATTTCGAGCAGACTTGTATGGATTTAAGAATTTATGATCAGACAGATTCATGCCGAACTCATTCGGCTGTGGGATGAGCATGATGGATTTGTTAGGCTGTTGGTTAGCCATGTAAGATCTTTTACCTTTGTTTCTATTTCTGTATGCGTCTATCTTTTTTCTATTTTCTCCTGTTGATTTATTATAAGCATCCCTAGCACTGTTTGATGTGAAGGAGCCATCAGGTTTTATGAAGTTCTCGGGTCTTTTTAACAAGTCTGACACGGTTGCAAAATTGGGGATATACCCACTAGCAGCCCTCACCCTCCTAGCATTAGCAGGAAGACCTATTGAAGAAGCCATATTTTGATTAAAGATCGCATCTCCACCATTAGCATAATTAGGAACAATATACTCACTATCATTAGCGACCATTGTTCCACGCTTACCTCCGCCAAATGCAAAGTTAGGAATGACAACAGGTTTTGCAGAAGCGGGTGCGCCACCTACTCCTCTGGAAATATCAGAACTTTCCGCGCCAATAGGCAAGAATCCCCCAGCAGCTCTTTTGCCTCGCCTTGAAGCAGTTCCAGCCATGACACCGGGAGCGATAGTTCTAGCGATACCCTGCATCTTTTGCATGACCATCAACTGTTCATTCAAAGCTTTAGTAAAGAACTGGGTCTGGAGCTTCTTCTTCTCTCCTTCTGAAATATTCTGTTTTTCAATCGACAAGATAGCAGATCGAATACCCTTATCATTCAATAGGGATGCAGCTATCTGGCCCTGTAAGTTTTTCTGAGCTTCGGCAGCTTTATTTAAACCAAAGAAAGTTTTTAATGCTCCAGCTCCAAACTTAGCAAAATCTAAAAGAAGTTTTCCAATAGCCACTAAAGCTAAAGCTAATCCCGGACCACTAATTATAGTGCTAATCCCTTTGATTAATCCTTTAGCAAATTGAGATCCTATTCCATCACCATCTAAAACATCTTGTATACTAGAAACAATACTATTAAAAACACCAATAATATTCTTTAAGCTATCAGTTACTCCTATCTCACCTAGAGTATTCGCTAACTCTTTTAAATTAACAGTTGCTACATTTACAGCGTTAGCTAAAGTTTTAGACAGCGCTTCGTTACGTTGATAAGCTTCGTTTGTAGCATTAAATGAAGTCGCTGCCACCTCCCCACTTCTAGAGACTTTTAAGTTGTAATCTTCCAGAAGGGCAAGGAAAGGGGCAATCTGAAATTTACCAACAAGGTTATCAGCCAAGTTAACTTTCGTTGCTTGATCTAGCTTGGCGAATGTTGGCGCTAGATTTTCTATAATTTTATTAGAAGATAATACTTTCCCCTCTAAATCGGTTACCTCTACACCTAATTTTTGGAGTGACTGAAGTTTATCTAAATCTTGAATTCTGGTAAAAATAGTCTTGAGAGAGTTACCAATAACAGCTCCACCTCGTGCAGTTCTTTCTTGAAGCGCACTAATAATACCAATAAGCTCATCAAACTGAACACCAGACGCAACAGCAACCGCTCCTGAACGCTTCAGACCCTCGATCAAATCTCTATCAGAAACAGCAGCACTTGCAGCAGCAGCAGAAATCTTGTTGAGAACCTCAGTAGTTGTAAGACCAGCAGAAGAAAATGAGTTAACAGCTGCTGTTAAACCAGCTACAGAATCAGCCGCACTTAAACCAGAAAGTCGAGAGAGAACAAGCGCATCATTAAGTCTTTTAGTAACTTCTTCAGCTTTAAGACCTTGACGAGAAAGTTCCAATGCTGCTTCTGCTACGGTATCAAAAGTTTGACCTGTATTTCTAGCGATGTCAAAAATTTGATTTTTAAAACTATCAAGCTGAGATTCTGATTGTTTAAGAATGGAGTTAATATTAGTTAGGCTTTTTTCAACCTCAATAGTTGTTTTAACTAACTCCTGAAGACCCCTCGAAACAGCAGCGATAACACCTACAGACGCACCAAATGCCAAAACACGGGCATTAGCAGCCTCCATGGATTTAGTGAATTCATCAGCTTTACCAGTTAAACGACCCAGAGGTTTTGATAGAGACTCAATACTCTTGGCCCCCGGACCCATATTAATTCTAAGATTCTTACCAGCTTTGGCAGCTGCTTGTTGAATACTTTGTTCTAAACCTGTTTGGACGACTGGTACTTGAATAGGCATGATCTTGTTCCTTTATGTGTATATACACTAATATTACACATCATGACCTGCTAATCTCATCATTTGTTTCATGTCTAGCTTGCCTCCAGCCTCTTTTGCTGCTTCTGACAGAGATATAGATTTAGAATCTTTAGCTACGGTATCCATATCTTCTTTAGTCGCACCAAAGACAGCTGAAGCGTCCGCATCATCTCTCAAACCACCTTTATTGGAGTCTTTATTTCTCTGACTTTCAGAGTAAGCCATCAATTTATCTGGATCTTCTTTAATATTATCTGGGATATCTTCAGTGTATTGGAATATGCTATGGAAGACCCGCGCATACATAGCAACTTTCATTTGATAAGCAGATAGTTCAATTACAGGTTTGCCATAAAAATCACTAATATTTTCGCAGTTTGATATGTACATTCCAAAAAATGGCCTCAAGACAGCGTGTTTGATATTATCTTCAGACATTTTCCCAGAAACATCTGTCATAATTTTATTCAACAATATAACATCTCTCACCTCTAAATCAGAAAACTGCTCTTCAGTGTGTAGATTCTCACTAAGATCCGAATCTTTAAAGATGCAAAACCTAAGCATTTCATCATTAGATCTCTTTGAAGCGTAACCTTCCGCAGTTAAGCCTACAATCTCAGCTTTTTTATGATTTAAATCATATAGCTCAACACACTTTTCTTCGATAGTTTTTTGAAAAGATTGTTTTTGAGAAGGTAAGAATACAGATTCTTTTGTCTTTTTAAGGTTTTTAACCTCTTCTGTGAGAGTCAATATCTTCATATCATCAGACTCCTCCCACAGATCTTCTTTTTTAATATAAGCTTCTCTTTCCTCTTGAGAATCAATACCTTTAGATAAAGCTATATTCTTATACTTTTCATAATAAGAGTGTATGTATTTTTGGTCTCTTATGTTTATGTGTTTAACGAATACGTCTCGACCTTCGAAAGTCGAGACGCTGTATCCGTCAAATATCTCCCCTATTAGGGAAGTATAAAATTCGTCACTATAACTCACCCTTTTCTACCTTATCCATAATATCTTCAAACTCCTTTTGGGTTGAAGCTTGGTTATAGAACCAGAAAGCTAGAGTTGTCGAAACTTGTTTAATTACTTGCTGATAAAGTTCAGAAGCCTCTTCTTCTTTATCGTAATAATCTTCAAGCTTTTCATCATAGTCTGCTCCTTTGAAATACTGGATAGGCTCCTCATCTTCTTCCCTTTGGATAAAGGTTAAATGAAGAGCATACCACAGCAAGAGTTTGTTTTGCGCTCTAACATCGGCAGTGTGTTCAAATAAACCTTGTAGATTTGACTCTACTTCAACCAGATCTCTTTTTACTCGGGCGATCTCTTCCTTAAGGAATTCTAGCCTCTTTTTTTGTTTTTCGTCGAGTTTTGTGGCTGAATCAAGTTTGATATATTCATTCTGAAATTCTAAAATCTGCGTGTATAGCTTACCATACTCTTTTTGACCTTCCTCAGTAAAAGCCCCTCCAGTATCACCGTATTTTTTTGCAAGCATCGCTTTGGTGAGAATACCCTGCTTAACACACTTGCTCATTTCGATAGTGTATTGAAGTTCAGCGTCTTCTAACTCGCGGCGAGAAGGTTTTTTGATTTTTACCTCAACAGGTACTTTTTCTTTTACCTTTTTCTTTGTAATAGTTACCTCTCCAGTCTTACGATTTTTCCTAGAGGTTTCTTTTTCAACCTCTTTTTCTTCATCAACCGTAAATTGGTATAATAATTTTAATTCCATATTCCTATTTAAATATAAATTCAACCTTGTAATTTTCTATTTCATTTTGCACATTACGCAAGCTTTCGTTGCCAAAGTCCAAAATCCTTTTCCTAATCCAAGATACTTTATCTGGGGTAAAATGATCAGCCGCCTTAATTACTGGGTGGTATTTTTCAGGTATTCCCTCATATAATTTTTGATAGTGAAAATCATGGTCTTTCTTCATATCTTCAACCATAATCAACATCATCTTGAACAATGAAGATACTTCATCCCCAGACTTTTTGTTTAAATTTTTTTTGGCATTCATCCTTTATCCAAGTTATTATAAGAAAAAATGTGTAATTATCTACATGGCTGGATTTTTATCATCTAATATGGAGTCTACAATCAATACAATGTATGATACATTGCATGAGACTTTCGCGCAAACTATCACTGTTTTCAAGAACTCCAAAAGAACTGTAATCTCTACCAACTCAAGATATAACAATATCTACGGCAGAACCAATACAGGCTCAAAATCAAATATTGAATATACAACAGAGTCCCAATCTTTTGAGGCTAGAGTTTATTACATCAATATGGAAGAGGAGTATTTATCTAATAATGAGAATCAACAAGGAACCCAGAATAAAATCATTCTCCCTAGTGGCTCTGTAAAAATTGTTGTAAAAAGTGATGCGTATGAATTTCTTCAAGAAGCCAGAAGGGTTGAGCTTGATGGCATTCGCTTCGCAATCAAAAGCGATGGCGAACCTCGCGGTTTAACCACAAATAAATTTTATACTTTCTTACTCACCCCAACTGACGAATAATGGCTCGTTTACCTAGAGATGTCCAAGCGGTCTTAGAGAAACAAGCCCCAAAAGCTTTAAAAAGACCATTCGAAAAAGATTTTAAGAAAAAGTTTCTTAAGGTCAAATCTGACATGATCAAAGAATTCCTCAGTCATCCTGTAACTATGGAGATTATGGCTGGGCCTAGTAGCACCAATATAAGTGGGACTTTGGGCGGGATTTCAAATCTTTTTGCTTTTATTGGATTCGATGCTTCGGACAAACCAATTGAGCCTATATTGCAAATGTTCGAAAATATGAATTATAATTATTCAGGAGAAGCTAAAATTGGGGTAAAGTAT
>Ga0222718_10001454_pt1 | contig 22610 bp, 23 predicted proteins | sample C33_27DmetaG_FD_165045 | JGI IMG/M metagenome (GOLD analysis project Ga0222718, IMG submission 165045) | Estuarine water microbial communities from San Francisco Bay, California, United States - C33_27D | ecosystem: Environmental > Aquatic > Marine > Unclassified | place: USA: California...
ACATCGCCGCCGGCTGGCTCGCCTGCACAATCGTGTTCGACCGGAGACTTCGCCCATGAGCCGCATGCACGCAATGAGGCGGTGCCCATGAGCCGCATGCACGCAATGAGGCGGTGCCCATGAGCCGCATGCACGCAATGAGGCGGTGCCCATGAGCCTCGTCACGACCTCAGCTTCGGTCTGGCGCGACATACGACGGCCACAGCGGCTGATCGAACGCAGCGCCATGGTCTACCGCCGCAACTGGATCATCATTCTCAGTGGCTTATTCGAACCCATGCTGTTTCTGTTGTCGATCCGCGTGGGGCTCAGCCAACTCGTCGGCGATGTCGAAGTCTCCGGCCGACGCATCGCCTACGACGAGTTCGTTGCCCCCGGACTGCTCGCTGCGGCTGCCATGAACGGCGCCATCTTCGACTCGACGATGAACATCTTCCACAAGTGGAAGGCGTCGAAGCTCTACGACGCACTCCTGACCACGCCACTCACCGCCGCCGACATCGCCGTCGGCGAGATCGGCTGGGCCGTTCTTCGCGGCACGATCTACGCCACCGCATTCCTCATCACGATGGCTGCCATGGGCATGGTCGAGTCGGCGTGGGTCGTAATGGCCGTGCCAGTCGCTGCCCTTATCGGCTTCACCTTCGCCTCGCTCGGCATGGCGGCCACCACATTCATGCGAAGTTGGGCCGACTTCGAGTACGTGCCAGCTGCCACACTTCCCCTGTTCCTGTTCTCGGCGACCTTCTACCCGGTCTCGGCCTACGGCGACTGGTCGTGGGTGGTGAACCTCAGCCCGCTCTACCACGGGGTCGAACTTGTGCGGGCAGCGAACCTCGGCGTCTGGGAGGCAGCGCTGCTCGCCCATGTTGCGGTGCTCGTCGTGCTCGGCGTCGCAGGCACGACCGTCGCCGCCCGCCGGATCGAGAAGTTGCTCCTGAGCTGAGGTCGGGTGTCGGTAAGCCGGTGGCTGACCTCTAGTGTCTCGTCGTGGTCACCCAAGCAGAGTTCTTCGAACACCTCCTCTGGTCAGGTGGGATCATGGTCGTCGCGCTGGGCGTGGCCGCTTACGTCCGGTACCGCTACGACGCAGAACACAAGAATTTCCGGCGAATTGCAATCTGGTTCGTCGTGTCGCTCGCGGCCGTCGCCGGCCTGTCGTTGACCGCAGACGTGACCGAGACTCGATGCACTCGGGACCCAAGCGAATTCTGTCGCTATAACAACAACATCCCCTTCATCGCGACCGTCGTCACTCTCTATGTCGCCATCACGCTCGGCCGGGCGTTCTTCATGCACTTCAATCGCTGACCCGTTCAGCGGTACTGTCAGACACCCCTTCGACAAGGAGACCTCGGATGCCCATCAACCCGTCATTTCTCGGCCAGGTCACGTACCGCTGCATCGGCCCGACCCGCGGTGGCCGGGTGGTTGCCGTCGCTGCGGACCCGGTCGATCGCAACGTCTTCTACTTCGGCGCCTGCGCCGGTGGTGTTTGGAAGACCGAGGACGCCGGAACGTATTGGGAGTGCATCACCGACGGTCAACTGACGAGCGGTTCGATCGGCGCGCTCGCCGTCGCGCCGTCGGATCAAAACGTCATCTACGCGGGCACCGGCGAAGCCACGATTCGCATCGACGTGAGTCACGGTGACGGCGTGTACCGCTCTCGTGATCGCGGACGCACATGGACCCACGTCGGCTTGCCCGAGTCTCGCCACATCGGCGCAGTACGCGTCCACCCCCACGACGCGGACACCGTCTACGTCGCTGCGCTCGGTCATATGTCAAAGGACAACCCAGAACGTGGCGTCTACCGCTCCACGGACGGTGGCGACCACTGGGATCTCGTCCTGCATGTGAGTGAATCCGCCGGGGCAGTCGACCTCTCGATCGACCCAAACAACCCGCGAATCCTCTACGCAACCACCTGGGAAGCGCGTCGCAACTTCTGGTCGATCAACTCCGGCGGCCCGGGCTCGGGCCTGTGGCGCTCGACCGACGGCGGCGACACATGGACCGAGCTGACGTTCAACAAAGGGATGCCCGAGGGCACAGTCGGCAAGATCGGCGTCGCCGCCTCACCCGCCCAGCACGGTCGCGTGTTCGCACTCGTCGAGGCCGAGGGCCGTGCACGCGGCATGTACCGCTCCGACGATTTCGGCGACACCTGGGAGAAGGTCTCTGGCAAGGCAGAACTGTGCTGGCGACCTTGGTACTACATGCACGTCACGGCGCACCCGACCGACCCCGACACCGTCTACGTGATGAACATGAAGGCCTGGAAGTCGATCGACGGCGGTGCCAACTACACCGAGATGAGCACGCCACACGGCGACAACCACGAACTGTGGATCGACCCGAACGACACCGACCGCATGATCGGATGCGACGACGGCGGTGCATGGGTGTCGCTCAACGGCTCCAAGACGTGGTCGTCGATCTACAACCAGCCCACTGCACAGCTGTATCACGTCGACGTCGACGACCAATACCCGTACCTCGTCTACGGCTCGCAGCAGGACAACTCATCGATCGCTGTCCCGAGCCGCACGGGGAAAGGCGCGATCAATTGGGCCGACTGCTACCCGCCGGGCACCGCCGAGTCCGGCTATGTCGCCGTCAAGCCCGGCGATCCCAACATCGTCTACGTCGGCGCGATCGGTTCATCGCCGGGTGGTGGCGACGCACTGCAGCGTTACGACCACCGCAGCAAGCAGATCCAGCTCGTGAGCGTGTGGCCCGAGCGATACCTCGACGGCAACACCGCCGAGGTCCGCTTCCAATGGACCTACCCGATCATGTTCTCCCCACACGACCCGAACACGCTCTACGCCGCCGGCAACCGGTTGTTCCGGTCAACCGACGAGGGCAACAGTTGGGAACCGATCAGCCCCGACCTCACTCGAGCCGACCCGGACACGATGGGTGTGTCCGGTCCGCTCACAATGGACACCGCCGGCGCCGAGATGTACGCCACCATCTTCTCGCTCATGGTCTCAGCCCATCAGCCGGGCGTGATGATGACGGGCTCCGACGACGGACTGGTGCACGTCACCACCGACGATGGCGAGAACTGGACGGACGTGACCCCCGACGGCCTGCCGGCCAACTCCCAGGTCACGATGCTGGCGGAGTCGCCCCACAACCAGGGCACCGTCTACATGACCGTCGCCCGTCACAAAGAGGGCGACTACGCGCCGTACGTCTACAAGACGTCCGATCTCGGACAGGGCTGGACCCTCATCACCGACGGTATCCCCGAACGCGAATACTGCCGGGTTGTTCGCGAGGACCCGGCTCGGGAGGGGACGCTGTACGTCGGCACCGAGATGGGCCTTCACGTGTCGGTCGACGATGGCGCCAACTGGCAACCGCTGCAGTCGAACCTGCCGGTGACCCCGGTCTACGACCTCGTGCTCAAGCACGGCGACATGATCGTCGCTACGCACGGGAGGTCGTTCTGGATCCTCGACAATGTCGCCCAGATTCACCAGGCAGCCGACCTCTCCGACACGGCGGTCCCGGCGCTCATGAAGCCCGCAGACACGATCCGGGCACCGGAGCACCTGTTCGCCGGCTTCTGGGGTCGACCGGGTGGCAAGAACTACCACGTCACCATCGGACAGAACGCCACGTTCTACGTCGACGAACACGACACCGGCCACAAGACGAAGCGTCTCCTCGACGCCGGCGACGACCTCCGTCACGGCGTTCGGTTCACCTACTTTGTGCCAGAGGGCACCGAGGAGACCGTGCGCCTCACGGTGCTCGATGCCGCGGGGACCGAAATCGATTCGTTCCACAGCGACATTCCGGCCGAGAAAGAGGACCGTGAGGGCTTCTATTGCACAGCTGACTCGGGGATGAACGAATTCTGGTGGAGCATGCGTCACCCCGATGGCCCGAAGATGGACAACACCGAATTCCATGGCAAGCCGGCGGGGCCGCTCACCCTCCCCGGTGACTACGCGGTCCGGCTTGACATCGGCGACTTCTCCCAGACCCAGCCCTTCACCCTTCGGCTCGACCCGCGCATCGACACCAGCGTTGAGGATCTCGAGGCTCAGTTCTCGCTGCAGATCCAGATCCGCGATCGGCTGTCGGAGGTGACCACCGCGATCAACCGGTGCCGCACCCTGAAGACGATGCTGGGCGGCTGGGCGGGACGACTCGACGAGATCGACGGCGGCGGTGATGCCGCGGCCGGCGCCCGCGAGCTCTCGGAAAAAATCGATTCGATCGAACGCAAGCTCGTGCAGCCCGATCTGGCATCGGAGGGCGACAGCCTCAACTATCGCGAACAGCTGTGGGAGAAGCTCGACGACCTCGTCCCCGTGGTCGCGAGTGCCGACGCAAAGCCCACGGCGCAGTCGTACGCGGTGTTCGAGAAGCTCTCCGGTGAGATGGATCCGCACCTCTCGGTGCTCGACGAACTCATCGCCGGCGACCTCGCTGCGCTCAATGATGCACTCGGCGCCCTAGGCGTCGACGTCGTCGACGCCTAGGGAGTTCCCTTCGTGGAGATCCTCGCTCTGCTCGGCGTCCTCCTGCTCGTCTACCTGTCCTTCGCCGTCTCGGCGTCGGCCGGGCTGGGCGGCTCGCTGGTGCTCGTGCCGACGCTCGTGGTGTTCCTCGGATCGAAGGAGGGCATCGCGCTTGCGGCGCTTCTTCTGGCCAGCAACAACGTCTTGAAGATCGCCACGTACCGCAAAACTTTGCCCTTCCGCGCGGCGGTCGGCGTCGTGTTGCTGCTGGTCCTTGGCGCAGCGGCGGGTTCGGCGTTGCTGGTCGCGGCACCCGTCTGGGTCGTCACTGCAGGCGTGGTTGCGATGTTCGTGGCGACGCTCATCGCCGAACGCTTCGAGCTGCAGTTGGCTCGGGCCGGCTTCGCGCCGGTGTTGTCGTTCGCCTCGGGGGCCACCTCGGGCTTCTCGGGAACGTCGGGACCGCTCAAGGGCGTCGCAATCCGCAATCTCGACCTCGATCGCCGCCACTTCGTCGGTGCTGCGTCGCTAGCGTCGTTTGCGGGCGACGCAACGAAGACGGCGATCTTCGCCGAGGCCGGGTTGCTTGGTCGACAGGCGGTGTTGCTCGCTCTGGCTGCCGTGCCACTGATGGCGCTGGGGACCTGGACGGGGTCGACCTTCAATAACCGGGCCGGCGAACGCCGCTTCGCCATGCTTTTCTGGACCGTCATGACCGGCTACACGGTTCGGCTCGGCATCCTCCTCGCCTGAGACGACGGGAACGATCTCGCCGAAAACGCCAGGGGTAGGCCGTGCCGCGACCGCAAGGACTCGAGCTACGGCGCCCAACATAGACTTGACCTATGCCCCTGCCACCGACATTTCCGGAGCTGGCTTCGCTCGATCTGTTCGTGTCCGTTGTCGAACTTGGGAGCGTGTCACGCGCCGCCGAGGCCCATGGGATCACCCAGCCGTCGGCCAGCAGCAGGATCAAGCACCTCGAACGACAACTTGAGCTGCGCCTGCTCGACCGCGGACCCGGCGGCTCGGTCCCGACCGACGCCGGCGTCGTCGTCGCCGGTTGGGCCGAGGGAATCCTCAGAGCAGCCCATCAGCTCAGTGCCGGGCTGTCGGCGTTTCAGGCCGAGCAGACCGGCCGTCTCCGCATCGCCGCAAGCTTCACGATTGCCGAGTACCTGCTCCCCCAATGGCTCGACCGCTTCTCGCGGGCTCACCCACGAGACTCGATCGCGCTGGAGGTCGCAAACTCGACCACCGTCGTCGATCGGCTCTACCACGGTGCCGCCGATCTCGGCTTCATCGAAACACCCTCGGAATGGGCGGCGCTTGACGAGCAGGTGGTCGGCCACGACGAACTCGTCACGGTCGTAGCCCCGACTCACCCGTGGGCCGAGCGCAGATCGGTTCCCGTCGAAGCGCTTGCCGCGACTCCGCTGGTCATGCGCGAAGCCGGTTCCGGCACCCGTGAAGCACTCGAGACGGCACTTCGCCACCTCGGCCTCGGCAAGCCGGGTTCAGTCCTCGAGTTGGGTTCAACCTCCGCCGTTCGAGCCGCAGTCGTGCATGGCAACGCGCCAACGGTGATCAGCAGGCTTGCGATCGCCGCCGAGGTCGCCGGTGGTCAACTCGTCGAGATCGAAACGCCGGGGCTCACCATCGGTCGAGACCTACGAGCCGTGTGGCCCACCGGCTCCGAGCTCCCACCACTTGCAAGAGCGCTCCTCGACGACCTCGAGTGAGCGCCGCCGCTCAGCCCCGCCGAAGCCGTTGCGCGACCGCACCCATCACCTCGGCCTCGGCCTCGCGTGTCGGGCCGCAAGGTGACACGTTGATCACCTTGGCGCCAGCCTCCACGTAGGGCAGCAGGAAGTCGGCGATGTCGTCGGCCGTGCCCATCGGCGTGTACTTCTCGAACGCCTCGAACGGAATGCCGTAGAACGTCTGCATGCCGTCGGCTACATAGCCGCGCGCCTCGGCTCGGTCGTCGCCGATACCCGCCCAGATCTGGAGCCCGTGCTGCCAGTCCACGCTGCGGTCGGCGCCGAGTTCTTCGGCTATCGCCACACCCGAGGCGAAGCGACCGACGGAACACCACGAGGCGAGCCAGCCGTCACCGAGGCGGGCAGCACGTTCGATTGCGGCATCGCTGCGGCCGCCGACCGTGAAAGCGATGCGGGGTTCGGGCGTCGGCCGGATCAAGGCATCGGTGAACTCGTAGAACGTGCCGTCACCGTGGACGGTCTCGCCGTCGAGAAGGCGCCGGACGATGTCGAGCGCCGAGTCTGTACGACGACCCCGGGTCGCCGGATCGATTTCACAGACCTCAAATTCGTGCCGGTCCTCACCGCCAACCCCGACCCCAATCGTGACTCGCCCCGGAGCCATCTCGGCGAGCGACGCGATCTGACGCGCCGCGACGAGCGGATGGCGAAGCGACAGCAGGAAGACCCCAAGATAGAGCCCGAGGCGAGGCTCCATCCCCCCGATGGCAGCGAGTCGCACCGGACCGTCGATCCCGGCGCCGCCGATGAAGCTGACGTGATCGGCAGTAAAGATGTGGTCGATACCGGCATCGGCGACAGCAGCGAGGCGGCGGCGCTGGTCCTCGGCCGCGACACTGCCGAGGTCCCACGGCGGGGTCACTCCGACGCGCACGTCGTTCACGAGAAGAAGCCGCCGACAGTCTCGATGTTGAGCTGTCCGGCCAGCCCGGCGCTTCGGTGCACGGCGGCGGCCTGCCATTCCGGTGACGACGACATGGCGAACAAGGCACCTCGATTCGGATACTTGGCGATCGCCACCTCGTCCCAGAGATCCTCGACCTGTCCGAGCGACAGGAAGGTGACGTCACCGACGAACACGATCTCGCCGTCGTAGTCCTGGATGATCCGGCTGACCGCCTGGCCGTAGAGGTTGTACGCCGCCCGGCCGGAGAGGTCAGTTTTGCGGCCGTCTTCGTATTCGGCCGCTGCCTTGAAGCGCAGCAGGTTGACCATGTAGATCGGCCCGTCGGGGCCAGGCTCCATCATCTCCGCGAAACGTTGCCGATCGGTCGGCATCACCTCGTTGACGACTTCCATTGCCGGATCCTCCCCTGATCGACCGTCGATCCCGAGACTACGCTTGCGCGCCATGTCACACGAAGCCCGCCTCGCTGCCGCCGACATCGAGCTCCCAACGCCGATGCCGCCCGCCGGCCTGTACGTATCGGCGGTGATCAGCGGTGGGCATCTGCATGTCGGGGGCCACGGGCCCATCGCGCCGGACGGTTCGATGATCACCGGCAAGGTCGGTACTGACGTTGATCTCGACACCGCCAAACACGCAGCGCGCTTGACGGGTCTGCAAATTCTTGCAGCCGCTCGCGTCGAGCTCGGTTCGCTCGATCGCATCACGCGGGTTGTGAAGGTGTTCGGGATGGTGAACTGTGCACCTGGTTTCACCAACACACCCGCAGTGATCAACGGCTGCTCCGAACTGTTTCACGAGGTGTTCGGCGAGGCCGGGGTTCACACCCGTTCGGCTGTCGGTATGGCGGAGCTGCCCTTCGACATCTCCACCGAGATCGAAGCAATCTTCGCGATCGACTCGGACTAGCTGGTGGGGCGAAGCGCGCCGCCACTCCCGTCCGACGACCATTCACTGACGAAGCGGTACCGGTCACCACGGATCAAGGTGGTCCGCCATTCGACGGGCTTACCGTCGAACGTGCCGAGTCGCTCAAGACTAAAGGCGGCGACACCGGAGGGCAGACCCAACAGCTTGCGGTCGGCCGACGACGGGATGACGGGAGTCAGGCGCTCCCAACCGGCCGTGGGCGTGGGCGCGCCGATGCGACTCATCTCGGTGTAGAGCGCCGTGTGAGACCAGTCGACGTCGAGGAGCGGCGCGCCATGGTTGAGCGGCACCCACGCGCGATCGACCGCGAGTGGGTCGCCACCAGCTCGCCGGAGGCGAGCGAGCAGCACGAACTCGGTCTCCTCGTCGAGTTCGAGGCACGAAGCAGCAATCGAATCGGTGATGATCTCGAGTTGCAGGACCTCGCTCGTCTGATCCGTACCGGTTGCCTCGATCGATTGGAACAGGCTGTAGAGCGTGCCGAGCGGCTGTTCGAACTCGCTGCGGTTGATGACGGTGCCGCGGCCCCGTTCTCGCTTCAGGATTCCGGTCTTGTTGAGTTGCCGGATCGCCTCTCGGACGGTGTGGCGGCTGACCTCATAGTCGATCGTGAGGTTCAGGTCGGTCGGGAACCGGCCGTCCTCGAATTCGCCGCTGTCGATACGACGACGAAGGTCGGCTTCGAGTTGCGCCCAGAGCGGGAGCGGATGGTCTCGGTTGAGCGCAGTGGCCGACATGGAACGTACGTTGGTCTAAAAGATCGGACATTGCAACATTTCAGCCGTAATGTGTGGCCCTGGAGATTCTGCTGGCGGTGCGGTCGATTCGCTTCCAGGATGAAGCACTCGTCACCCTCAAACGAGATGCCCGATCCGGGCGCAACCTTGTTCTTCCGTTGTTGGGCAACGTCTTACCTTGCTGGGCAACCATTGGGCTGTGACCATGACCACCCCTCGTTCAATCCGGATCCGATCCGTCTGGCTCGCCGTATGCCTGACGCTGTTCCTCGCCGGCTGCAGTGATGGGCAAGACGTGGCCCTCGGAGCCGCCGACACGGAGCACACAGCCAGTAGCGACGGCTTCGTCAATCACTACGACTTCTTCAATGACTATGTCCTCATCGATGAGCGCTTCGGCACCGTGGTACGGGTGACCGTCGCTGACGGGTTTCGCACGATCGAGGCGAACGCCCTGCCGAACCACGAATCTGGCGAGTTCCCCAACGACGGCAACCCAAACGCGATCACTGAACAGTCACTGTCGTACGAGTTCACTGCGGACCCCGTCTACCTCGGGACTGTGAGCCCGGCCCGCGTACCGGGAGTGGCGCTCAACGGCGTCTCGATGGAACCCGGCACCGCCGAAACCGCGACCTGCGCCGGCGGTGAGACCTACCGCATCGAGGCGCTCCAGGATTTCCTCGACCTCGGCCTCGACATCAACAACGCCCACGTTCAGCCCGGCGGCAAGTACCACTACCACGGCCGATCCAACCTGCTGGTCGACGCCTTCGACCGAGGTGAAGAGCTCGTGCTGGTCGGTTTCGCCGCCGACGGTCACCTCATCTACGCGTCGGTTTCCGATGCCTACGCCTCGAGCTACGAACTGACAGCAGACGTCCGCGCCGGAGTCGAGTGTGTCCACACCGGCCGTGCACGCGTGTCCGTCGACCTCGAAGGCACCGTCGCGGACGGCACCTACGTGAGTGACTGGGTCTTCATCGACGGGTCCGGGGATCTCGACGAGTGCAACGGGACCTTCATCGACGGCGAATATGCGTACCTCGTCACCGCTGACTACCCGTACATTCCTCGCTGTCTCATGGGTGACGTCAAGGCCGACGCTGGCGGGCCAGCACCGGCGGACAACCGCCCGGGGAAGCCGCCCGACCTCCGCGAAGCGGCCACTGCGCTCGGCGTGACCGAGGCGCAGCTCCTCGACATCTTGCCGAGCCCGGGCGAACCACTCGATGACGCCGCAGCTTCGCTCGGCGTGACCGTCGCCGAGTTGCGGCAGATCCTTCCACCCCCGCCCAACCCTTGAGTTGAAGCCTGCCGATGCCAAGGCGGGCCCGTCACCTAGTCGGTGGCGGGTTCGCGAACATCATGGTTCGCCTTCCCGAACGGCAGGAACGACCCAGCCGCCATCGCGGCACAGCCCCATGCGAGCCCGACGGCAGCAGATATGGCGGTGTTCACGAGCCACGTCAGGAAGCCACCGACACCTCCAACCCCTTCCACCTGCGCCTCTGCGTCGTGGATGACGTCGTACGGCCAGTCCCAACCAAGTTCATGTGCTCCGGCCACGAGAATGTGGCCACCGACCCAGAGCATCGCTGCGGTACCAACAACGGTGAGAAACGTCAGGACCTTCGGCATCGCGCTCACGAGCCCACGGCCAATACGTTCCGATCGCCGGGAGCCCTGTTGGGTCATCATCAGCCCGACATCGTCCATCTTGACGATCAGCGCTACGAGACCGAAGACGACGATCGTGACGAGAATGGCGACCACGACGAGCACCGCCCCTCGCGTCACGATGGGCTCCTCGATCACCTCCTTCAGGGCAATCACCATGATCTCGCCCGACAAGATGAGGTCGGTTCGGATGGCTCCGGCGACCGTCGACTCCTCTTCGCCGGGTCCTTTGACCGCGGCCGGAACGTCGTGATCGTGGTCGTCACCTCTGATCGCATGAATGATCTTGTGCGCTCCCTCAAAGCACAGGAACGTGCCACCAGCAATCAAAATGATCTCCACCACCGTCGGCAGGAACTCGCTGAGGATCAGTGCCGCCGGAAGGATGAACAGCAATTTGTTGCGGATCGATCCTTTGGCGATGCGCTTGATGATCGGGAGTTCTCGCTCAGCGGCGATGCCATGTACATAGGTGGGCGTCACTGCGGTGTCGTCGACCATCAGGCCCGCAGCCTTCATCGAGGCGCGGCCTGCCGCTGCTCCCACATCATCGATCGAGGCGGCTGCGAGCTTCGCCAGCGCCGCCACGTCATCCAAAAGTCCGACAAGTCCACCAGCCATGGGGCGGAAACTACCGCGCTCACCCCGGGCCCTACACTCACCGAACGATGGCCGTACACAAGATGAACATCCGGGTTCGCTTCGGCGAGCTCGACCCGTACAACCACGTCAACCACGCCGTGTACATCTCGTACTTCGAGGCGGCGCGGGTTGAGTTGCTGATAGCAGCCGGTCATTCGCTCGGTCAGATGCGATCCGATGGCCATTCGATCGTCGTGTCGGAGATCAACACGAAGTTCCTCGGTATGGCCGAGGAACTCGACGACCTGGTTGTCGAGACCGAGATCCTCGAGTTCCGACGTGTCACGTCGACGTGGCGGCAGCGCATCATGCGCATCGATGAAGTCATTGCGACGCAGGAGCTTCGTGCTGCCCTGATCACCAACGAAGGCAAACCGGTGCGCTTCCCGGAAGCGATGATCGAGTCCCTCCGTCCCTGGTTCGCCGACAACACCGGTTGACGGTTCGTTCCCGACCCGTCATCTCGGCCAAGATGGGGCCATGAAGATCAGCACGACCATCGGTTTCAACGGTGACCCACAGCAACTCGCCCAGCAGGCACAGGACCTCGAATCAGCGGGTGTAGATCTGCTCTGGGGTGCGGAGATCTACGGCTACGACCTCATCTCTACCCTCGGCTACATCGCAGCGAAGACCGAGCGGGTCGAGCTGATGACTGGAATCATCCCGTTGTACTCCCGCAGCCCGGCGCTGATCGCACAGACGGCAGCAACACTCGACGCCCTGTCGGGTGGGCGGTTCATCCTCGGCCTCGGCACGTCCGGTCCACAGGTCATCGAGGGCTGGCACGGCGTGCCGTTCGAAAAGCCGATGGCACGAACCCGAGACACCATCGAGATCTGTCGCAAGGTCTGGAGCGGCGACAAGCTCACCCACGATGGCAAGGCCTACACGCTGCCATTCGAGGGTGGCACCGGACTCGGCAAGCCGATTCGGTTCATGGACCGTCCGCCGGCCGACGACATCCGCATCGGTATCGCGTCGATCGGCCCGAAGAACGTCGAACTCACCGCCGAGATCGCCGACATCTGGCAGACGATCCACTTCGTTCCCGATCGCTTCCAGGACGTCTGGGGTGATGCACTGGCTGCCGGAGCCGCCAAGCGCGACCCCGAGAAAAAGCCACTCGAGATCATCGCCGGCGGCTTTGTCGCGATCGGAAAGGGCGACCACATCCAAGAAGCGCGCGACCAGGCACGGGGCCTGATCGGTTTCTACGTGGGGGGCATGGGGGCGAAGGGAAAGAACTTCTACAACGATCTCTTCAAACGCTACGGCTGGGTACAGGAAGCCGAGGAGATCCAAGATCTCTTCCTTTCGGGCAAGCGGGCCGAGGCGATGGCGGCCGTACCCGAGGAGTACATCGACCTCTCGGCATTGATCGGCGATGAGGGCTACGTGCGCGAGCGCCTCCAGGTGTTCAAGGAGGTCGGCGTGACCCATCTCAATGTCAACGCAGTCGGCCCCGACTCGCTGGCCACCTTCGAAAAGTTGAAGGCCTGGAGCGAATAAGCCCGCACGTGACGACGACCGACCTGGCCGCCAAGCTCAACCGAATGGCAGGACCGATCCACGGCTTCATCTACTTCGCGCCCGAAGCGACCGAGGAGTATGAGGCACTCGGCCTGCCGACATCGCACCACTACTTCGCCAGCCGAGCCGCAGCACTGGGGGCCGTCCCGGCTGAGGTGGTCGTTGCGACGTTCTTCAACTTTCCTCCTTTCATGGTGGAGGTGGCGATCCCAGATGCCTGGTCGATTGCGCCACCGGCCGCGATCCAGACGGGCCGCATGCGCGCTGCTGGTCGCGCACTTCGCAGGCTCGCTGGCGATGCACTGGATGCTGACGGGATCGCTGCGGCCTGTGCCCTCACCGGGCGAATGATCGCTGGAGTTGGCGACGCCGGACGGCCACTCGCAGCGGGCAACCGCGCCGTTCCCGAACCCGACGATCCGTGGGAGCGGCTGTGGCAACGGATCACGATCATCCGCGAGTGGCGGGGCGACACACACGTTGCAGCGTTGATCGCGGCAGCGGTCGACCCGGTGGAGGCTCTTCTTCTGCATGCAGCCACCGGTCAGGTTCCCCTTGCAGCGCTCAAAGCCACTCGACCGTGGAGTGAGCAAGCCTATGACGCAGGGGTCAAGCGTTTGCGAGCCCGCGGGTTGCTTGATGACGGCGGCACCTTCACCGCCGAGGGAAGAGGGTTTCGCGAGGCGATCGAGCGGGTCACAGACGAGGCATCAGCGCCATTGATCGAGGCGACCGGCCCCTCCGACTCGCACCAGCTACTCGAGTTGCTCCGACCGATTCGCAAGGCACTGGTCGAAGGTGGCGCGTTCGCAGCGATGCGGAGCAAGCGATGAGAGTCGTGGGTGCCGGACTCGGCCGGACGGGGACGCTATCTCTCAAGTTCGCGCTCGAGAAACTGCTCGAAGGGCGCTGCTACCACATGATGGAGGTCGGCGCGGCGGGCCACGTCGATGCTTGGTATCGGGCTGCGATTGGCGAACCCGTCGATTGGCGCGCACTGTTGGACGACTTCGACGCCATCGTCGATTGGCCAGGCGCAGCGTTCTGGGAGCAACTGAGCGAAGTGTTTCCGGATGCGCTCGTGCTACTCAGCCGGCGGCCACTCGATCGATGGTACGAGAGCGCTTCGTCGACGATCCTCCCCGATGTCGACAACGACGGCAGCGAGGAAGCCCTTCATTTCGAGCGAATGTGGCATGCGATCCGTAATGACTTCACACCGAACTGGGCAGACCGCGACGTGACGATCGAGGCAGCCCGCCGCCACAACGAACGGGTGATCGCTGCCGTGCCTCCCGACCGGCTGCTCATCTACGAGCCCGGCGACGGATGGGAGCCGATCTGTGATCGCCTTGGGCTCCCGGTGCCCGACGAGCCCTACCCCCATGTCAATACACGTGAGCAGTTCCTGCAGCGCCGGCAGGAACGCCGGGCCGAACGCAACCCTGACTAGTCGTCCAGCGACTTGATCACTCCCGCCGCGTGAAGGGCGTCGATCGTCGAGTCGTCGAGCCCGAGTTCAGCCATCACTTCGCGGGTGTGTTCACCAAATTGCGGGCTCGGCCCGCGAATCTCGGCACGCGACTTCTCCATCTGGATCGGCATCCCGCTCGTCGCATAACGGCCCACGGTGGGATGATCGAGTTCGATCACGAAGTTGTTGGCGCGAACCTGCTCGTCGAACGCAGCCTCGTGCGGCGTGTTGTAGGGCCCGCTTGGGTAGCCGTGGGCCTCGAGGAGATCGAGTAGCTCACTGCTTGTTCGCTCTGCGAAAAATGTCTCCATTGCGTCGACGACAGCCAAGAACTCATCATCGATCCTCCGGCGCGGCGGAGCGGCAATGCCAGTCGCCTCGTGGAGTTTGGCGAAGAGGTGCGCCGACAGCCCCGCAACCGATATCAGCCCGTCGGCCGTGCGGTAATGGCGGAAGTACAGGCGAAAGACACCCCCTGCGGCCTCCACCCGACGTTCGTAATGGTCGCGCTGCTCGGCGAAGCTGAGGCCGCCGAGTCGGAGCGCATCAATCTCTTCCTGGAGCCGCTCGTAGCCCTCGGCGTCTTGCTCGAACCATGCAACCGTCGGGGTGCACAGACTCATGGCAGTTCCGAGCAGTGAGGTGTCGATGCGTTGACCTTCGCCGGTCTGGTCGCGGTGCCGAAGTCCGGCCATGACGGCGAACGCCGACACCATGCCCGTGCCGTAGTCGTTGACCGCAGGACGAGTCGACTGCGGCGTGCCGTCCCGGGTTCGATTCATCGTCCAACCGATGCCGCTTCGGCCCTGCACCAAAACGTCGTAGCCACCATGATGGGAAGCAGGTCCCTCCGGCCCGAGTGCCGTGTGCGTGAGGTGAACGAGCTGTGGATTGATGGTTCGGGCGTGATCCCAGTCGAGACCGTAGCGCTCGAGATCAGCCGGTTTCATCGCCACCAGGGCGATATCGGCCCACCCAAACAGTCGATCGACGACTGCGGGCGCCTTCTGTGAGGTCAGATCGAGCACGATCGCCCGCTTGCCGGGGTTGGTGGTGAGATAGGCACGGCCGTCATCACCGATCGGGGCAAGGTATCGCATGGCGTCGCCGGTGGGCGGTTCGACCTTGACGACGTCGGCGCCAAGTCCGGCGAGGAGTCGACCGCAATGCGGAATCGCTGCGTTCTGGCTGAACTCGACGATCTTGATGCCGTCGAGTACTCCCGGCAGTGTCATGACTGCCCTCCTTTTCTGAAGACGTGCCGAAGGTACCGGATCTGGGCCGATCGTCTGCCCTCTCGAACTCGGCACAGCGCTTTCGGCCTGACCATAAGCGCAGCCGATGCGCGAGACTAAGAAGATGACCGGTACCGACCCGAGGGTGAACGACGCGTGAGTTCCCCGGTCGACGAGTTCCTGCCTGCGCCGACAGCTGATCTCGTCGTCGCGCCATTGCTCGACCTGATCGACAAGCAGGCCGAGGAGGCTGATCGAACCCGCCACATCGACCCGACGGTCATCGAGGCACTGAAGAACAGCGACGTCATGCGCCTCCCCGCAAGCCGAGAGATCGGAGGGCTCGAAGCCCCGATGCTTTCGATCGGTCGCGAACTCGAAGCGATCGCAGCTCGCTGCCCCAGCACTGCGTGGACCCAATGGAACCACCAATGCGTATTCCACCTCTTCGCCGGAACCCTTGGCCCGAACCACGCAGATCTCTTGACCGAGCTCATCGCCGCAGGAGAGTGGGTGTCGTTCCCGGCCGGAGCGGGATCAGGGGTGTACGGCCGGATCGACGGCGACGAGGTCTCGCTCACCGGCCGGGGCTCGTTCGCCACCGGGGCCGCCTACGGCGATTGGTGCGGGGTCGTGTTCGCGGTCGCCGACGAGAGTGGCAAACGAGCCGAGCCGCTCGATCTGCGTTTTTCGATGGTGCGCAACGACTCGAACGGTGTTCGTATCGATCCGACATGGGACGGCTCGGGGCTCCGGGCCTCTGCCACCGACGACATCCATTACGACGACGTTCGTGTTCCGCTCGACCGTTGCGTGCCATGGTTCGGGGCGAACCGGGCCGAGAGCCTGCGAGTCGTTCCGGTGATCAATCATCGGTACCGCGAAGACTGGGTCGGGATCTCCGATCTCATGCTCGGTTGGATGGCCGTCGGTGTCACTCGGCGCGCCCTGGCGGAGATCGCAGACGAAAGCCGAACCCGCAAGGCGATCATGGGGACGAAAATGGTCGAGCGACCCACTGTCCAGGTCAATCTCGGTGAGGCGATGTCGCTCATCGCGTCGGCGCGGGCTGCGGTCACCGAGGCGTGCCAAGAGGTCGACCGACGAATCGAGCAGCGAACGGTCCCGGACACTGCCGACTATTTCCGCCAGCAGGCGGTCGTCTCGATGGCGGTCGATCAGTTGTCGCGCGCGATGGACCTGCTCGCCCGCGTGGAAGGCGGCAACGGGCTGCGAGAGAGCGGAACGTTTGCTCGACGCCAGCGCGATTTCCGGGCGATGCCGTTGCACATCAACGTTCACCGTGACCGCGTCACCCACCAGGTCGGCCGGCTTGCGCTCGGCATCGATCTGGATGCCTTCTGACCGACGTGTGAAGATCTCACCATGACCGAGATCGACACCGGAACCGACGACCTACTCGCCCGCCGCGAGGGCCAGGTTGGCGTGATCACCTTCAACCGACCCGATCGTCGAAATGCGCTGAGCAACGCGATGTACCACGGCTTTCGAGCGGTGCTCCCAGCGTTTGCGACCGACCCCGACGTTCGGGTCGTGTTGATCACCGGCGAAGGGGGCGCGTTCTGTGCGGGCGGTGACGTGAAGGGCATGAACGAGGCCAACCAGAGTGGCCGCTCGCGCGATGGGCAACCGAGCGCGTACGACGATCGGGTGGCCTCTCTCCGTCTTCGCCAACGGTGGGTGAGCGCCGCGATCCACGAACTTCCCAAACCCACCGTCGCTGCCCTTCCGGGGGCAGCCGCCGGCGCGGGCCTGTCGATCGCCCTCGCAGCAGACATCCGTCTGGCCGCCGAACGGGCACTTCTCGTCACCGCGTTCGCGAACGTCGGTGCGTCGGGTGATTTCGGTGGCAGCTGGTTCCTCACCCAGCTGCTCGGGCCTGCAAAGGCCAAGGAGCTGTACTACACGTCGCCCCGCCTGTCAGCTGCAGAGGCTGCCGACCTCGGTTTGGTGAACAGGGTGCTACCGGACGAGGGATTTGCCGACGCTGCGCTCGACTACTGCCACGAGATCGCCGCCAACGCGCCGATCGCGATGCGCTACATGAAAGAGAACATCAACCGCGCAACCAGCGCCGATCTCCTCACCACCCTCGACGCGGAGGCGAGCAACATGGTCCGAACCATGTCCAGCGCCGATCATCGCGAAGCGGCGGCTGCCTTCGTCGAGAAGCGTTCTCCACGCTTCAGCGGCGAGTAGCGAGCCACTCCCCCGACCGGCGGGCGACCGCCATCGGGGTCCAATGGCGGCAGCCCGGTCTCAGATCAGCTGAACCGCAGGGTGCCGTCGTCGAGCGACGCCTCTGGGAGTTCGTCTTTGTCGCGCCAGTAGTCCTGGGTGTGCAGCCACGGCTGCTTGTCGCCTTGGCGGGGCATCAGGTGCATGCCACGCATGATGTAGCCCGGATTGAAGTTCTCTGGGTCGACCCATGGTCCCAGCGCCATTTCGGCGTCCGCCGCCGGGACCTCAGGCACGACGACGGACGCTCCTCGCTCGTCCATTTCATTCAGCAGCCGCACGACGAGATCGGCGAGCAGATCGACACGAAGTGTCCAACTCGCCCGGAAGTACCCGAAAACCCAGAGAAGATTTGGGACTCCGGTGAACATCGCACCGCGCCAGGTGATCGTGTCGTGAAACGTCAGCGGTTCATCGTCGATCGCAAACTCGATATCACCGAGCACGTTCAGATCGAAGCCGGTTGCGGTGACGATGATGTCGGCATCGAGTGTTTCACCCGAAACGAGTTGAACACCGGTTTCGGTGAAGGTCTCGATGTCGTCGGTGACCACCGAGGCGTTGCCCGCTGCGATCGCTTGGAAGAGGTCACCATCGGGGACGAAGGCAAGCCGCTGCTGCCAGGGCCGGTACGACGGTGTGAAGTGTGGCGCCATGTCGTAGTCGTCGCCGAGGTACTCGCGCATGCGACCGTAGAGCTCTTCCTTCACCATCTCGGGATAGTGCACTGCCGCCTGGGCGATCTGAGCCTGATCGAACAGGATCTTTCGCCGAACGATCTCATGGATCCACTCCTCGTCGATGTCGAGCTCACGCAGCATCACGGCGACCTCGTTTTCGTTGCGGCCAGCGGCGAAATACGTCGGCGACCGCTGCAGCATTGTGATGTGGCTGGTCTTGGCCGCCAGGGCAGGAACGATCGTGGCGGCGGTGGCCCCCGAGCCAATCACGACGACCTCTTTACCCTCATAGTTGAGGTCGTCGGGCCACTGCTGCGGGTGAACAACCGGGCCGTCGAACCGATCCATGCCAGGCCACTCAGGCGTGTAGCCCTCGCAATGCCGGTAGTACCCCTGACACATCCAGAGGAAGTTGCACGTGAACGTGAACTGCTCATCGGTATCGAGGTGACGCACACCAAGCGTCCACCGCTTCTCGGCCGATGACCAGCAGGCGGTGTCGATCTGGTGGCGATAGCGGATGTGGTGGGCGAGGTCGTTTTCGTCGATGACCTCACCCATGTAGGCGAGAATCTCCTCAGCACTTGCGATCGGTGCGCCCGTCCACGGCTTGAACCGGTACCCGAAGGTGTGGAGGTCGGAGTCGGACCGGATCCCGGGGTAGGTGTGGGTGATCCACGTCCCTCCGAACGTCTCCTGATTCTCGAGTACGACGAAGTTCGTACCCGGGCGTTGCGTGGCGAGGTGGTACGCCCCACCCACGCCGGAGATTCCGGCACCAACGATCACGACGTCGACGTGTTCAACTGCAGTTGCGATGTCGGTCACGATTCCTCCCCGTACTCGACCAGAGCGTGACACTTTCACAGGATGCGTCGCCAACCAGAGTTGTGATAGTGACCCGCACGAGCCTGCATGCGCCGCTACTGCATTGCGCAGTCAACGGGTTCATCGGCTGCCTCGATTCGACATCTCGTCAAGGATTGACCCATGACTTCACTGCCGCCCTCCCCGATATCGACCACGATCGACTACGACGCCGACGGCGTGCAGCACGGCCACCTCGTTCTCCCCTACAGCCGCGACGACGCAGCGTATGGCTCGATCATGATTCCGATCGCCGTCATCAAAAACGGCGATGGCCCCACTGCGCTCCTCAGCGGCGGCAACCACGGTGATGAGTATCAGGGGCCGCTTTCGCTGCTCAAGCTCGCAAACACTCTCGATCCCGCCGATGTCACTGGCCGGGTGATCATCGTTCCGACGATGAACCAGCCTGCGTTCGCGGCAGCCCGGCGAACATCTCCGATCGACGACGGCAACCTCAACCGCATGTTTCCTGGCCGTCCCAACGGCACTCACACCGAACGCATTGCCGACTACTTCACCCGCACCCTGCTGCCGATGGCCGACGCAGTCGTTGATATCCACGACGGTGGCTCGACACTCGAATTCATCCCGATGGCATCGTCGCTGGCACTCGACGACGCCGACACCGAAGCAACGGGCGCAGTTGCCGCCGAGGCCTTCCGTGCACCGTTCGTCACGAAACTGGTCGAGCTCGACATGCTCGGCATGTGGGATCTCGTCGTTGCCGAGGCCGGCCTCCCCTTCGTCACCACCGAGTTGGGTGGTACCGGCTCGACCCGGCCGTGGATCGTTGCGATCGTCGACCGTGGTGTGCGCAACATCCTCCGTCACTGGGGCGTGTTGACCGGCGAACTCGAGGGGACCCCATCACAGCGCATCGTCATTCCCGACACCGATGCGTACGTGATCAGCGACACCGACGGCTTGATCGAGTGGCTCGTCGAACTCGGTGATCCGATCACGGCCGGCCAACCAATCGCCTGCGTGCACGAGCCCCGAAGGCTCGGTGTCGAACCCACCGTGTACTGCGCAACGATCGACGGCATGCTTGCGATGCGTCACCATCCCGGTCTTGTCAAGATGGGCGATGCGATCGCCATGCAGGCACACATCGCCTGATATTCCCGGATCGGGGGACGGGGCGGGTCGCCCCGCACCGTCCCACCGGGTTTCGTTCAGTTCACCCGCAGGATCTGCGCAACCGCAATGAGGGTGACGAGGACCGCATTGGCAACTCGAAAGACCATGAACGGGGTTCGTTTAAATGCAGCACCCATCTCAGTGCTCGCCATAGATTCCGGCATTCCCTTCATCAGTGCCATGAAGCCCTGCTGAGAGTTCTCGAAGGAGAGCAGGCCGAACAGTCCGATTCCGACCGCCGCAACCGTGAGCAGGAACGCCGAATCTGAGTTCGCTCCGAAGACGATCGTCGCAGTGAGGGCTGCCACAGCCAGCATGTAGGTGCTCTGCGATGCTCTCAGATTACCGGCGACCTGATCGCCGAGCTTGATCCATGTTTTTTCGTTCATTCATGAACTCCGTTCTGATCGATGGACGCTCAGAGTGTTAGCGCGATCCACCCGCTTCGTCCACTGGTAGTTGCTGCAGTTACCGCGTCCAAAGCCCCAGACGCGGCCGCAAACCGACCAGCACCCTGCGCCGACTAGCCGATCGCGTCGTAGAGGATTGTCGTGTCGGCCATTCGAAGGTCGGGGTGGGCTGCACCGACATCTCGCTGCAACTGCACGAACCAGTCACTCGCCATCATCTGGTCCTGGAACGCGCCCCATGCAGCCATCGACGGAAAATCCAGTGTGTAGAACGCAACTTCGAGACCACCCGAGCCGGCGGCAGGTCGAAGAAGTCGGGGGTTCTGGGCACCCCAGGCCTCGTGCTGCGGTCGGGCAGCGCGCGACCCTTCTTCGACCGCGTGAATCGCCCCGGGGCTTCCTTCCCAGCGCGTAACAACAGTGATCATCATGGCTCCTTTCGATATCGGCGACACCACGCCACGTGGTTCGCCGTGCCAGGTTGTTCCGCCTGGGATTCTTTCATGCTCATGACGTGCGCGCCCGAGACGCAGCCGGAGTGGCGTTGGCCCTTGTCTTGCTCCAACTGCCGCGATCGGTTGCCGTCCAATTGGCAGCGACCGCTACGGTCCAGCTCATGGCTCTCCCCGACTTCGACAACGACGACCGGCTCGACCCCCGCGTTCGACGGGTCCTTCCCCTGCTGTCGAGCCCCCAACCGAGGCGGCCGGTCGCGAGCCGAGAAGAACTGCTTGCCGCGACGGCCACGCCAGGCGCAGCCGCCGCCCGCGAACAAACCCGAGCCGCCACCGAGCGGATGGATCGAGAGGAGATCGCTTCCTTCGACGGCATCTCGACCGATGTCATCACCTTTCGGTCGACCCCCGACGACAACCCGGTGAAGATCAACATGATCCGTCCCGACTCGGGGGACACGCTTCCGTGCGTGGTCTATCTCCACGGTGGTGGCATGGCTCGGAACTCTGCCTTCGACGGCAATTACCGGGTTTGGGGCCGATTGCTCGCCGCCGAAGGGGCGGTCGTGGCGATGATCGACTTTCGGAACTCACTGGAGCCTTCGACGGCCGAGGAGGTAGCGGTGTATCCCGCCGGGCTCGACGACTGCGTTGCCGGGGTTCGCTGGGTGTCCGAGAACGCTGCCGAACTCGGGATCGATCCGGCACGAATCGTGGTGGCCGGAGACAGTGGCGGTGGCAACCTCACCCTCGCAACCGGCATGCGGCTGGCTGCCGACGGTGACACCGATCTGGTGAAGGGGCTCTACGCCTTCTGTCCCTACATTGCACTCGATCGCATCGCCGAGACGTACCCGTCGTCAGCCGAATTCGAGGGCTACTTCTTGCGGCTGGCCAACAACGAGGGACGGTACGCCTACGGCGTCGATGCTGCCGACGCGAGAGATCCGATGGCCTGGCCGGCGTATGCGACCGTCGACGACGTCGCCGGTCTTCCTCCGACCGTGATCAGCGTGAACGAATGCGACCCGTTGCGCGACGAAGGCATCGCCTTCTACCGGACGCTCCTCGCCGCCGGGGTGTCGGCGCGCTGTGTCGTCGTGATGGGAACCATGCATGCGGTCGAGGTGATCCCCAACGTCTGCCCCGACATCTCTCGCGCCGCAGCACGCGATGTCGTCGGGTTCGCCACCCAGCCGCACCCGCCGGCACGAAACCGCCGCTCGTAGCGACCCTTACCGGATTGAATTTCGCCATGGGCTGCTGTCGCGTCGGCGAACGAAGGAGGACCATGAGCGACATCGCTGCAAAGCACGCCGAGCGATGGGAGAGATTTCGATCCGACCCGGACTACGCACGGGTGATCAACGAGCTCCATCACGTCGTC
>Ga0222718_10001459_pt1 | contig 22575 bp, 17 predicted proteins | sample C33_27DmetaG_FD_165045 | JGI IMG/M metagenome (GOLD analysis project Ga0222718, IMG submission 165045) | Estuarine water microbial communities from San Francisco Bay, California, United States - C33_27D | ecosystem: Environmental > Aquatic > Marine > Unclassified | place: USA: California...
TATCTAAAGTAGTTGCTTCAGCTGCTTCTATTGATGCTTTGTTTTTGGAGTTATTTCTTAATTCTATGGCGGTTTCTCTCAGTTCTTTCGCTTCAAGGAATAATTGTTGTGCTTTTTCGTATGTCGAATCAGCTAAACTAGGATTTGTATTTGGGGGAATAGTAACTCCATTTCCATTAGCAGCAGAATTTTCATTTCCATTAGCAGCATTATTACCACCAGAAGCAGCATTATTACCACCAGCAGCATTATTACCACCATTAGCAGCTTCCACTATTTTTTCTCTTTCCCCTTCTATTCGAGCATTTATATTCATTACTCCTGGTAAAATATATGTAACATTTTGTACTTTAAAATGTCTTAATCCGGCTTCCGTTCTTTTTAATTTGCAATAAAGATTATTAATTATTTTTAAAGCTTTATCCGCGTTTTTTTTCGCTTCATTTAATTTATTAATATATAGTTCATATCTAGTGTCTCCTAGAACTCTATTTTCTACTTCCGAAAGTAAGTCAAGTGCTGTTTGTATATAGATTTCACCTTCTTCTTGTGGATTACTAATACCTTTTCTTTTAGGTACTCCCGAACTACTATATTCTACAACAAAACATTTATTTTTATTTTTATTAGCAAAATCTTCTTGACATTTTTCTTCATAACAACTCGCACTCTCTCCGTCTGCTAAATGTTTATGTGTTTTTAAAACATTATTATTAATATCTATTGTACATTGCCTTAAATTTTTCGCACATGCTTTTGGATTATTTATTTTATTTTTTTTTATTATTAGTTCTTCATCCTTATCAATTCTCTTTATTAGACATAATTTTTTATTATTTGTATCTGGATAAACTGAAAAATCAATAAATACAGTATCATCGGGTAATTTTATTTCTTTAATATCAGATTCACTATCAACTCCCTTTTCATCTATAAATTCAATATTTTCGAGTGTTCCTGTTTCAGTAATTTTTTTTACTAAACTAAATTCAATATCTATTAAATTATTACCATTATCGTTAACTTTTTTATAGTCTAAATTACCATTATCAAAATCATATAATTGATATAGATATTCTTTCTTTCCAAAATTATCAGAAAAAGTATATTTAATTTTGCCCATAAATAAAGTAGAATCTATACCTTGTGTAGGTATTATTAATTCATCGGGTAGTATAGGTTGATAATGTAAATATGTAAGATTTGGATAGGAAGTATTTAAATCTTTTTTATTTTCATTTAATTTTTCTAGATTATTTTTTAAATCTTCATAAACATCATAATTACTTTTAATATGTGAAAGCATTTCGTCTTTAATCATATAATATTCTAAGAATTCCGGCGTGGCATTATAAATAGTATTAATAATAACATTACTTAATTCCTTTTTATATATAAGAATTGGTCCAATATTTTTATAAAAAGTTATACTCTCTGTAACCATTTCTTTATAAATATTTGTATCACCTATAATAATACTACTTTTACTTAAAATCGCATTGAGTTGTTTAAATTTATTTTCATCTTCTGTTATTTTTTTATCAAGATGATTATAAGCAGTTAACATAACTTTTTGTATTTCTTTAAAAATATCTAATTGATTTTTTGTAAATTTATTTAAGATTTCGTTAGTCATATTTTCAGCAGTTATATCTTTATTATTCAAATATCTTGCTATATATAAATTACTATTATCAGTACATAATAAATATAATCTTTCTATATTAATTCTCATTAACTGAAAACAATCTCGTAAAGCCTTTTGTATCATACTTCCATATTCCGTGTTTCTGTTTTTTTCATCTTTTCCTAATGAGTTAAATAATCTACCAAATATATTAGAGTCTTCGCTATCTTCACCATTTAAAATACTTTTATACTCTTTATAATCTTCATTATACTCATTATTTAATTCATCTGTTAAAAGAAATAAATTATCAAAAAAATTTCTATCAATATTATTATTTAATTCTGTAAAATTATACAAATTATGAATATAAATTTTTTTATCATTTAATTTCCATTTTTTTAAAAATTCGTCATTTAATTCATTTTTTTGAGGATAAAGAATATAAGGTATTCCGTCAATTTGATTATGGTTAAAGATACCTTTCCAATTTTCAAAAGCTGGAAATTCTATATTTACCTTAAAATCGTCCCTTGAAAAATTAGGTTGTTGTGGATTATTTGGATTATAATTTAAAATACCTACATTATTTAATAAATATGAGAAATCTGTATTTGGCATTTTTATTTTTTTAGTAGAAGTATTTGTTAAAGAATTAACTTGATCATATATATATTTCATATTAAACTGTAAATTTCCAACAATATTATTTTGTGTTTCCCAATTTAAATAACTTCGAATCGCATTTAAAAATATGTCACCTTGTTGTCCGTCATTATTATAATCTAAATAGTTTGTTAATACATCCAATCTAATATTTGATAAACTTAATTGTGATAATATTTCTCTTTCTTTTTCGGTTGGATCTCGTGTTTTTAACTCTTCAAATAAATTATTACTAGAATCTAAATCTATATTTTTTCCAAATAAATTTTTTATATTATCTTCATTTTTTAAAGAAATTAAACTTTCATATTTATCTTTAGTATAAGGAGTATCTAATAAATATTGGTCCAAATAAGTAGTTGAAGCAGTATTCAAATATATTTTTCTATTATCTATTTCATCCTCAATATTTTTTAATTTTTCATTTATTTCTTGTATTTGTGTTATTATTACTTTCATATCATTTTCAATTTCACTTGTGTCTTGATTAATATTAATTTGGAATGAAACAAGTGGAGGTGTATTTTCGTCAGGTGTTTCTGCTTTATATGTATGTATACTATAAATATTTATTTTATTCATTTTATTCATTTTATCATTATCTATGTCTTTTGCGGATTTTTCAAAATCGTAAAATATTTTTCTCCCTCCTTCGGAATTTATATTATCATTAATTTGTAAATATGATTTTGTTCCATTGGTATACATTGCTGCTTCATATTGAATAAAATCTTTAATTTCTCCAGTTTTAAATTTGACATAAAATTCTAAATTTAATAAATAATCAAAATCACCATCATTTAATTCTTTAAGTTTTTTATTAATTTCATCTTTAAATTCATCGGTAAGAACGTTAATATCAAGAATTTGAACTGTAGTGTCTGTAGTTTTATCTAGTTTCATACCTTCATTTTTATTCACTTTAATAAAAAAAGAAGCGTCATATGTTATATCTATAGGTTCCTTTCTTTCTAAATAATAAATGTTTGCGGGAGTTTGGTATTCGGTAGTGTTTTCATAGTTTCCATTATTTTTTTTTAATATATTAAATGTTTCAGGTGCTATTGAATCTATAGTTGTATCTGCGTCCGTAATATCACTTTGTTTTATTACAATATATGCTTTACCATTATCTACTTCATATTTATAAGGAATATCAGTAGTTTCAAAAAAAATTTCTTTCGGATAAACGGTTGATATATTACATTTAATAAAATCTAATTTTTCTTCATCTGGAAAATATTTTAATTCGGTGTCAGCTTCATCATAAGTATTAGGTCCTTCCGCTAACAAATTTTTAAATGAATTATTACTATTATTTTTTTCATTTTGATCATAAAAAAGAGAAAATCTTTTAAGGATTTTTCCCTTTGTAATTACTTTACCTGATAAGAATCCTTTCTCAGTATTAGTTAAAGGTTCAGCATTATATATACAATCAATATACCCTACATCTGAATTATGAATAAATACTAGTTCTTGAAAATAATCTACATCTTTACTCGAGGCATTTTCAAAAGCTTGATAGGTTTTACCATATCCTTTTTGTCTAGCAAACACAACTAATTTGTCATCAAACGATTTTATTTCATTATCAGCTTTTGGGAGTTTATATTCATATCTATATTTATTTTTATGTAAAAATATGTTATTATATTTATGTTTATCATCATGTTCTGAAAAATTGTTATAAAATAATTCCTTTAAGTTTTTCCTATTCAGATATATTAATAAAACTACTAATAATATACATACTATTATAATTATTTTATTTCTATTAATTTTCATTTATAATATTATATATTAGTAATATAATTTTTATTAGTAAAAATCATATTAAATATTAAATTAAAAAAATTTAAAAAGTTTCACCATTCACTAAATAATCTAAATTATGGTGTCCCATCTCTATTACTTTATTTATTTCTTCTTCATATTCCATTTCTTGTCTATCGTTTTCCTCTATATCTTTTAAATCTTGGACTCTATTATATATTTTATCTTTATAATCTAAGTGTTCCTTATTTCTATTATGACATTGTCTCGTCCTATCTGGATTTATAAAAGTTTCTGGTTTATTATTAAATAAGGTATATACAGTAGATATTACAATAATAAATAAAACTATTACTATACCATAAACTTGTAATCTCTCTAAATTTTTCTTAAATAAAAATGTTATTATTAATATTACAACACATAGAATAATTACTAAATAATTTATTTCATTTTTATGCTTCATTTCATTTTTATGCTTAATTTCATTTTTATGCTTAATTTCATTTTTATGCTTAATTTCATTTTTATGCTTAATTTCATTTTTATGCTTAATTTCATTTTTATGCTTAATTTCATTTTTATGCTTCATTTCATTTTTATGCTTCATTTCATTTTTAACTAAATTATTCATTAATCCTATTATAATAGGTTTAGAAATTATAATTTTTTTATATGTAAGATTTTTATATTTTTTTACTTTTTACATTTTATAATTCAAATTCCAATAGATTATCTTTAAAATATTCTCCTAATAAACACTTATCCATTGATAAATTTTTATCTTTAATACAAAATTCATCATATAATTTCCTATTACCTAATCTGGTATATTTTTTAAAATACTTACATTCTTTTTCTATTTCTGTAGGTTTAGGTGTATTTTCTTCGCACATTGCCTTAATAAATAATTCCTTATCGTTAAATTTTTTTATTTTTTCACATTGTTTATCACTAAAAAGATTTACATTACATATTTCTTCTTTACAAGTTTCACTTTTATCTTTATCTAATATATCTTCTTGAAAGGGTATATCTTCGCTATTACAAAAGGCTACTTTTTCTTTACATTTATTTGCATAATCAAAATTCCTAAAGTCTGGGGAATTATATTTATTTTTTGCTTCATTAGTGTAATGATATTCTTTAATTTCTTCTTTATTTTTAATATCTTTAATATTTCCTATATTATTTAAATGTATATCTCCTTCTAAAGAAATTATATAATCCTTATATTCATTAAATGAATTGAATATTAATGGATTTTTACCTTTTACCTTAATATTGTTAGTATCTAATAGAAAAATTTTATCATTCATTCTATATAATTTGTTAGGTTTGAATACTAGAGAGAAATGTTCTTTAACTTTATAGTTTTTTAAAATATCTCTCATAAAAATATCTATATCAAATTTATAAATAAAATAATAAAGTAAATATAAAGCAATGGCAACTGCTATGATTTTTAAAGAAAGTATATAATTCATATTATAATATTACATAAATAATATAATAAAATTTATTAGTTAAAAAAGTAAAAAGTTATTTGATTAAAGCATTTAGTATTTAAGCACCAATTTCTAAAGCCTTTCTATTAACATCTGGGTCAATAGTAGATTGTAACCATGGACTAACTTTCATTTGTGGGTTAGCTGGTTCAGATCTTAATTGTAAATTGGCGTTTCTTAAACTTTGTCCTACAGTATTAATACCGACGTGGAATCCGGCATTTAAGAAATTTTGGTCACCTAATGAACCTTGTCCAGCTGGAACAGTTTGTGCCCATGTACTATTAGAGTCTTGTGGGAGTAAATCTTGTGGGGTGAGGGTATCTTTTGGATAGCATTCAGTTGGGAGTCTTCCATTATCAGCATTGTTATTTTGTTGTGGTTCTGGTTGATTCTCGAGGACTTTTCTAAAGGTTACATTTTCGTCACCTTCTCCTTCAGAAGCATTAACTTCTTCTTCCTCGTCTTCGCTATCAACTTCATTGGCTCCTACAACATTTTGAGTTGGGGCGTCTTCGGTATCTTCACCATCGGCGTAGAAAGTTTCAACATTATTAATCCTATTATTAACCATATTATTACCCATATTATTTACCACATTACTTCCATTATCAGTATTATATGAGTTTATTAATAATATAAATACAACGGCAGCAATTACAATTAATGCCAATCTCGCAAGTTCGTTGTTTTTCATTCTATATATTAATGAAAATATAATATTTTTTTAAAAAAAATTAAATTAATTAATAATTAATTTAATTAATTTCTATTGGAAATTGAAAATAAAAATTTAATTTTAATAAAATTATAATATATCTCTAATTTCTTGAACTGTATATTTATCAATACTACCATATTTAACAATACTAGTTTCTTTCTTACGGTCTTCTAATGATGTATCGCCTTCTGTTAATAGATCTAATATTCTTTCTCTTTCGGCCATTGCTGCTACTCCGTCCATTCCTTCGCCCTCATTATTATTAGTTTTTTGAACAACGTTAGGATTTAATAAATTGACAAATCTCGAGTCAATATCATAAGGTCCTAATGTATCATCTGCTAAATTACATTTTTTCCCTTTTGGTTGATTTGGATCAAAACCGTGTGCTTTACATTGTAAATAGTTGGTTAAAATCTGATATTTATATTGAAGAACATTTCTATTAAGATTCATTAATTTTCCTATAGTTTTTACTGGTTCATCGCCACCAATTTCTATATAATTTAATGTTACTTTATGGTTTGATCTATTCTTTGTACTCACAGCTCCTCTAATACCGTCAGTATTATCGTTATATATTTTTATATAAATTGCTTTATGATTTTCTAATTTTAACATATTATTTTTCTCAAATACTATTAAATATTTATCATCTGCTTTAGCAAATGTTAAAGTAGCACTTGTATCTTTCTCTTTGTCTTTATTATAAATTATATAATCTTCTTTATTTGTTAATAATGGTTTATAATATCCTTTTTCTATATTTTCAGTTGTCATATCAAGACGTGTTTTATAATCGTCGGCTGTTGCAAATCTTATAGTTCCACTCTTCTGAGAATCAAAATCATCTTGTGCTTCAGGTTTTAAAGGAAGTGTTTTTGGTATTAACAAATTAACCGAAATATTATCTGTCTTAACTGTATTTTCCTTCTCAATTAAAATACTACCTATTAAAATTATTTTGGCATTGGGGAAGTTAAATTTTATAACTTTATTTTCGAACGACCCATTTAATGAACCTTCTTGTTTCAAATATTTAACATTTGCCAACTCTTCATTTCCAGCAGTGAAATCTGGGAAAACATTACCAGTATCAAATTCTTGTTCTATTGTATAATTTGACCAAAAAAAGTGCCTCTCTAAATCTACTTTATGTAATGATTCCATATTTGGAAAGTTAAAGTAAGGAGTATCTTCTGGTCCTATAGAAAGACCTTCGCTACCGCTACTACCGCTATTATCGAGAGCATATTGTTCATAAAGTTCTTGTCCTTTTGAAATTATTTCTTTTTCTCTTACAAGTAATCTTTTTAATTGTAAAAATAATTGTATATCGCCATTATAATTCTCTAATACATTTCTTAATTTGGTTTCTATTGTAATATCAAATTTAAATATTTCTTTATATAATTTTTTATATAATTCTATTAAAATCGAATCTAAAGTCGAATCTAATAAAGGTGTATCTAATATTGCTGTTATTGAACCTGTTATACTATAAAATTTTCTTGTATTAAATGTAGCAGGTAATCTATAATTATCTCTGTTTTTTTTAGTACCCCCAACTGTACTTCCAAATATTTCTATTAAATATGTTTCAATATTTTCTGTATTGCCTTGAACTGCAATTATTCCATTCCAATCAGTAGTTTTTTTTACCATTAAATTATCATATTCTGTTAAATACTCGTTTATATTTTTAGTAAAATCGTCTAAATCTAATGTATTTGTATATGTTGTTAGCTTAGTATCTAAAACATCGATATTATTTTTTGTAAACACTATATTTCCGGGATCACTTGTATTAACTAACTTATAATTATTATATATCCCTTTTAAAATTTCATCAATAATGGTGTCTTTATTCGTTAATATATTATCAGTCGTCCATTCTAATTTAGTATCAGATAATTTTTCAATATTTTTAATAACTGCTCCTTTACGATTTGTTTTATCTTGTTCAACAAAAAGACTTTCAATTTCTTTTACCAATTTTAAATCTTTTTTAAGTTGTTCTATTATTAGTAAATTGGCTTGGTTATTAATATTTGCTATATGATTTAAAATAGTAAATTTATTACTTATTTTGCCTTCGGTGATGGTGAAAAATTGTTCTTTCATTTTTATTAATAAATATACTAAAATTAATACTAATACTATTAAGATTATATATTTTGCATTTTTTATACTTTTCATTTATAATATTATAAAACAAAAATATTTTGGGTAAAAAATAATGAATAAAATAATAAAGAAATTAAATTAAATTAAAACTATTTTCTAATGTTATTCTTTCTTTACTATTAAGTTTTTGTTTCTCAGTTTCTATATGTTTATCAACATAGCCTTGTAATTTGTTTATTTCGTCATTTATCTCATTATCAGTTAAAGGTTTTTTAGTATCTAGAAGTGTCAAAATAGATTTCAAAAATTTCTTTAAATTAATATTATTATTTTTCGTTATTAGATTTGATAAGACTTTTAATTTATCAAATAAGTATTGTAATTTTTCAATATCATACTCTTTAACATTTAGTTTATCGTCTACTGAAGTTATTATCGTTTTTATTTCCACAAAAATATTTTCATCATCACCAAAATCATATCCTTCTATTATTTTTTTAAATATGTTTAAATATTGTTTTCCTATAGAGATAGCTTTTTTCCTGTTGAGCAATTCAGTAACAGCATCTGCTATAGGAATAATTGAAGGCTTATATTCTTCTTCTTTTTCTTTACATAATAAGGTAAGTTGTTGACGTTTAGCCTTATCATCTGAAGAAGATACTGATTTTAAAGCTGTATTTTCTTTATGATATAAACCATTATTTGTGTTATCATCTCCTTTATGTCTATATTGACAACCTTTTGATAACCAACCAAAGGTTGTGCCTGCGTCATATACAAAATTATTTTCTTCAGTAAACCTACTTCTTGTTCCAGTTGTCATTTTAGATATACCTGGATATGTTCCAAAATCACTTTCCGAAGATTCCTCTTTATTTGGAACATATAATCTTCTAAATTCCTTACAATCTTCAAGAGAAAGATCTTTTTTATCAACATCGCTACAAGAATTAATATTCATATCTGTGCTTAGTTTATGTGTCGATATAACAGAAGAATAATAGTCATTTATACTTTTATATAAGTCTAGTTCTAAACTATCATTTATATTACTAAAATCATTATCATCAATTATTTCTTCCGCTTGCTTATATACAATTTCAATACCATTATCATCTAACAAGTCTAAATATGACTGGATTACCTCTTTTTTTTTATTATTTAATGTTTTAACTGCTGCTTCTAGTGCTTCTGCTTCTGCTTCTACTGCTCTTGCTTCTGCTCTTGCTTCTGCTTTTGCTGCTTCTGCTGCGGTAGTTGCTTCTTTTTCAATAACTTCCCAAAGTTTAGCATCATTATCACATGTTTCTCCGTTATAAGTTATTGATTTTATATAAGCGAAACCCCTACACCCTCCATCATTAGAGTTTGCGCTAGACATAACCCATCCCTCACTATCAACATCTCCAAGATCTTCACTTCTTATAAGGTGTATATCGGCGGTTTCCATATTGCCAGGATATAAATTTCTAACTATAGCATTTATTAAATCATTTTTTTTAGCTTTGAATGTAGCACTTGAACTTTGCGCGTAGTCCAAAAAATTTTTAAAATTAGTCTTTTTTTTTAACTCATCAATATTAAATTGTAAACTTGATAACGCAGCTACTTTTGCTTGAGCCCGATTCCCTTTACTCAGACATAAGGCGCCTTGTCTTCTTCTATATACTGCATGTTGGGTTATTGATGCTTTGCCTTCTTTAAAAATTTTTACCAGTCCACCAATATATGCTTTTATTTTTTCTTCGTTGGTCAAATCAGCGAACCCTTCTTTTATTTGTTTCTTTCTATTTACTATTAAATATAAAATTACTAAAAATACTATAAATAATAAAATTTTTAAAGTTGTTTTATCAATTTTATCAACCATTATATATAATATTATAAATAAAATTTTTATAGAAAAATAATTGTTGATTAATTATATATTTTTACAAGTTTAATTCTTGATATAAATTCTTATATTTATTCTTTAAACTCATAACCTCTTCATCTTTTTCTAATGCTTTTTTCTTAAGTAAATTAATTTCTTCCATTAATTCTTCCATATTTTGTGGTTCATTTGTGTCATTTAATTCTACTTCCTCCAAATTATCCAAATCTTTTAATTCCTCTAATTCTATATCAGATTCATCCAAATCAGATTCCTCTAATTCTATATCGGAACCCTCCAATTCTGTTTCCTCTAATTCTATATCTGAATCTTCTAATTCTATATCTGAATCTTCTAATTCTAAATTAGTAGTTTCTATATTATTATTTACTTCTATATTATTATTTTCTTCGACATTTTCAACAGATACAACATTATTCTCATTTTCGGATAAATTAACAGATTCTACAGATTCTTCTACAGATTCTTCAACATTATTATTTACTTCTACATTTTCTACAGATTCAACATTATTCTCGTTTTCTACAGATTCTACAACATTTTCAACAGATTCTACATTATTCTCATTTTCTGATAAATTAATAGATTCTACATTTTCTACATTTTCTACATTATTAACAGATTCTTCTTTATTCTCTAATTGTTCATTATTTTCAACATTATCTTCTAAATTAACAGTTTCTTCTATATTATTAGATTCTTCTACAACATTTGGATTAGAGAAAGAAGTTTCTGTGAATGTATCATTCTCTTCATTTATTTTTCCTTTATTCTTCTTTTCTTCTATAGAATATACATTTTCTTCTTCTTCATTATCACTTAAAAGTGTTTCGTCGATGAGGCATTCTCTGGTATTATTTTCGTTGGTAAAAGCTTTAAGTTGGACTACATTCCATTCGCATTCAAAACGGTGTTTAAAGTATTTAATTCCGGTTAATTCTAATATACCTATAACATCAGTATTTTTCTTAACATTCTTTGGGTCAATTGGGATACCATTTTCTGAAAAAATATCACAACCTTTCTTATTCTTATACAATGGGATTTTAAACTTAATAGTTGGATAAGTATTCATTTTAGTCATTTTAATGGCACTATTGTAAAAATCGTCAATGACATCCATAGGCAATTTCTGTTCGAACCATTCTTCACTATTGGTATATGTTATATGTATATTGTGTTCATCTAGTTTATTAATAAAATCATAAAAATTAATATGATTCTTATTAATTTCTAATTCTATATAACTACGAGTATCATTCATAACTATTCCATTAATGGCTGTCATTTTAGGAGTTTGAATATAAATGGGAATTTGGGAGTTATTATAATTATATGTTGCCTTCGTTAAGAGACAATTTCCTTTTACTTTAACTGGGTCAGAAAAGTTAATTCTGTTTAGATTTAGGGTTCTATAGTCTAAAATATCCATTTTTAAATATATTTCATTTTTTTTTAATTTTTATCTAACGCAAACAAACTTTTTTTTTATTTAGAAATCTTCGATTTCGTCAAAAAAAGTTTATATAACGAAGTAATCAGATCAAAAAACTTTAATTTGATAAATCTAATATTAAAAGTTTAATTTAATAAATAATATATAATAAAACAAATAAGTTTTTTTGATCTAAACTTTTTTCTAAAAAGTTTTTTTTTGATCTAAACTTTTTTCTAAAAAGTTTTTTTTTTCTAAAAAGTTTTGTTTAATTTTAATAAATAATTTATTAAGTAAGAATAATGTTACTTAATAAATTTGTTATAGAGGTTGTGGAACAATTCACAAATGAAATAAAAAAAGATCCTAATTTAGAGATTATTAAACTTAATGTAATAAATCCTTTAATAGATTATACATTTCAGAGATTATATCCATATATTTTAATAACTTCTATTATATTTTTCCTAACTTTTATTTTGGCAGTTATTACATTTCTATTAATAGTTAAATCTCAATCCTAAATATATTTATTTTTTTTAATAAAATTACTTTGTCAAAAATATATTTTTTTGTTATATTAGAAATCTTCGATTTCGTCAAACTTTTTTCTAAAAAGTTTAAAGTTTTTTTTTGATCTGATTACTTCGTTATATTAGAAATCTTCGATTTCGTCAAACTTTTTTCTAAAAAGTTTAAAGTTTTTTTTTTGATCTAAACTTTTTTCTAAAAAGTTTTTAAAAAGTTTCTCGAATATGTGAATATTGTGGGTGTCTTGGAACTCTCGAATCACTTAAACCCATATATGTGAAAGTTACCATAGTTCCTATAGGGTGAGTTTCTCTATAGTTTCTTCTAATTTCATCATTCATTCCTGAAATATCAAATTTAATTTTTTTATTAGAAACTAATTCACATTTAAATGCACCTAACATATTCTTATATTTCCCAGAACCATTTTTATATCCTATAATTTTACATTCAGTATCAAATAACTGTTTATATTTAAGTAAATGTGCGGTTCGTTTTCCTTCATATGGACTTTTAGGTGCCCTTAACATAATACCTTCTGCTCCTTTTTTGGTTAAGGTTTGGAAAGCGTCTTTAACTTCTTTTTCATTTTTAATAAGAGTTTGTTTAGTTAAAACGAGAGGGCATTTTGAATCAAAACATTTACTTCTTTCTTCTATAATTTGTTTAATATATTCTTGTCTTTCTTCGAATAATCCAGGGTGTCCTGGTGCGTCAAAGATTTGATATTTAACATTCGCTTCTCTCCATTCTTCATCTACTGGAACTTTTTTTCTAAATATCCCACACTTTTGGAAATTTTCTCTCCCTAAAAATAATTCTCCGTCTAAAGCAATATTAGGTGGTAACCAATTCACAAACCATTCCGGTACTTTAAAAATATTATTACTTCTAGACCTAAAATTCTTTCCGTCCCAAATTGCCCTATATCCGTCATATTTTTCAGATAAATACCACCCTATAGGAGCAGGTGGAAATCCTTTAACTGGGTTTTTTTTTTTACCGGTTTTGGGGTCAGAATAATTATGGGCTAACATAACACCATTTTGTTTAATATTATAAACCATTTTTCCTACATTTCCGGAAAGACATAATTTCTTTTTAGTTTTTTTTAGAAGTCTAGGACTTTTTCTTATAGAATTATTTTTACTTTTAGTCATTAATTATATAAAATAAATTTAAAAGAATCAATTTTATATAAAATATATAAAATATATAAAATATATAAAATGACCGATATGTATTTATTAGACTTAAAAAATAATAAATTACCTATTCAAAATAAAGTAAATCATATTGTAAAAGAAAAAGTAGGTGAATTAAAGGAAAAATATGAAATCCCCCAAGGATTATATGATTTATATTTATTAAATCAAAGTTTAGAAACTAAGATAGTTTTTAATGATTATTATTATTCTACGGATATAGAAGAGATATTTAAATTAAGGGAATTTTATCCTCATTTTATTGATTTTTTCTATAGATATATTGGAATGGGTAATATGGAATTTATATCAATGTGTATATATAGTAAAAAATTCTTTTTAAGGAGAGCTGGTGGAAATAACGATTTCGAAAGAGAAGAAAATTATATGAAATATCAAAATTATAAGTTAGGGACTGATAAAAAAAACTTAACATATGAAGAAGTTTATAAAATTATAACTGAAAAATAATACTTATAGTAATTTATTCATATATTGTTTTATGTATTAATTCTGTTTTTATTTCTGTAAAATTAAAGTCATTTTCAATAATATCATAATAATAATCATAAGGATTTATTCTTTTTGGAAGATTTTTATATATGTATAAATATTCACCAGGTAATATATAAGTATTATTTTCTTTATCTATGGCATATGGACAAGGAACGTCATTATTTCCGATAGGTGATACATATTTGATAATTTCAGATAGAGCTTTAAATTTAAATATAACTGTTCCTATAAAAACATATTCATTATTTTTAATATGTAATAATATGGTATTACCGTCCCATTTTTTTCCATATCCGCCACTTGATATTGTCATCTCGTTTTTTGGACTTTTTCCTACAAATATATTTTTTAGATTCTTATATTTTTTAATCAATTTATTATAACCATTATTATGTCTTATATGTTTCCCATATTCATTATAATTTACACTAAAACTACTATCACATTCTGGTTAAAAATAATATAAATCGGTATTACGTTTATATATAAATACTTCTTTATTTTTAATATAAACTAAAAATGGCCTTTCATAATTGTTATGGACTAAATAAGATTTATATGATTTATCTTTGGTTTCTTTTATTTTTGAAAGTTTAGTTTTATTAATTATTTTTCTACTACCACATTTATCAAAAGTAGTTGATTTATCTATTTTATCATGTCTTTTCGCAACTTTAGTTATTTTTTTTTCAAATTCATTATATCCAACATATTTATTTATTTTACGATTTAAGAGGTCTAAACCTTCAATATAAAAGGGATCTTGTGGTTTTCTATTTTTAAATTTGTATGAAATAAATTTTTTAGGATCACAAGATTTTAATACAAATGTTTCTGAATTTTTTTTTTTAGACATATTAATATTATGGAAGAAATAAATAAATAATATAATATAATAAATGGAAGAAATAAATAAATAATATAATATAATAATATATGAAAAAAAAATTGAGAACTAGAAAACAAAGAGGTGGCAGTAGTCCTAATAGAAATATGGACGAAGTCGTTCCAGCCGTTCCTCCTGCTCCGGATACTCATTTACCATCATCTCCTGGACCGGTACCATTAATTGTAAATACAGAAGATTTAAATAGAGAAGAATTACCAATTCCAATTCAAAGTGATTTAAATCCAACGGATCCTCCATTTGTAATGAATCAAGGTATTAGGCAAACTCCACAAATAAGAATACCTAAAAAAAGAATAAGTAGAAGAAAACCCAAAGAAAATACGAGATTTAGTATTCCTAGTCAAAATAATATAAGATTAGTTTTAACAGAGAGAGAAATAGAACAAACGCCTACTAGAAATGTATCTCCTAGGGAAAATAGACCACCTACAGATTTTGCGATGTCTAGATTTTTATGTCCGGTATTATATTATTTATGTAAAAAACTTATTAATAATACATATAATTTAAATGCGAATATGATAGTACCTATGTATATAGAATCTTTAAGACCTGCTTTAACACAAATTGGTATTTATTCGCCAGATAATGAAACAATGAGACAAAATATGATTAATTTTATAATATTTTTAAGTGATAGAATTAATTTATTAAATAAAAAAAATACTGTAACAGGATTATTACAAGATTTAGTAGACCAACATGAATTTGGCGGTTTACCATTATCACACCAAACTTGTGGTCCAGATACAATGGCTTATATAAATAGTGTTGAACAAGAAGAAATAATGAGAATAGTAATAGGTGAAGGTGAAAATGAATTACCAAGAGTAGATTATATTGATAATAACGATTTAATAACTAGGGTTGGAATGGCATTTATAAATCAATAGGGTCAAATATTAAATTAGAGTTATCAGTATTAAATAATGAATTAATTTTCATTTCTTTGAAATCTTTGTTTATATAATCATATAATTCGGGATAGGCGTTATTAGTTTTACAAAAAGTTAAGATGTCTGCTTTACGGGATTGAACTTTATCTATTCTTTGGGCGTTATTTTTATAATCAATACCTTTTTCAATCATATTTGCTTCTATTAATAATTTTTCAATTAGTGTAGCAAGTAAAATAATATTTAAACTATATTTATTAACAACTAAGTTTCTTCTTTTTAATACTACTAATAATTTTTCCATTATATCTTTAATATTAAACGGTCTTTCAAATAAATTATCTAAATGTTTTTTAATTTCTATATTATCTTCTTCATCTAATTCTCCAGTGACTAACATATTAATAAAATAACAAACATTTTCTATTTTATTGTCTTCAAATGATTTCCATAATTGTCTATTATCATTTATACAAGGAGTATCAAAACATAAACCAAAATCATATATAACTAAACTATAATATGTAGTATCTTTATTTTTTCTTACTTTCCAGTTTTTTTTATGGAAATCACCGTGTATCCAATTATCTATCATAATCATTTGATTTAAAAAGCAATACATATTTAATACTGCTTTTTGTTTACTATTACTTGATATATCATTAAGTTCCTGTCCTTCTTCATAACTTTGTATTATAGTATTATGACTATAGAAATATACTTTAGGGATTATAATAAATTTATTATCTTTAAAATTTTTCGCAAAACGTAGACAATTTTTAGATTCATTGCCGAAATCTAATTGTAATAGTAAATTATCCATAAAATCTTTCGTATCAAAATGTAATTTCAATTTATTTTTAATACAATTAAATCTTTGTAGAAAGATAATAGAATTTATTACCCAAAATTGCCCTCTCTTTTGTCTATCGATTTCTGGATGTTTTACTTTAAAAGCAATGTCCCTTCCGTCTATCATTTTTCCTTTATATACTTGACCAATACTTCCGGAACCAATATTTTCTAAACTTTCTAAAACAATTATTTTTTCTAAATCTATACCAAAATCTTCATAAAAAATATCTTTGGTTTTCTCTAAACTATGATATGGACAATTATCAAATATGGAATCAAATTCAACTAAAACATCTTTATATTTTTCACTGTCTTCATTTTCTAATCTTGAGACATACCACTGCATAAATTTCAAGGAAACCATACCATTATTTACAATTCGACCTTTTAATTTATTTAGTTGATTATAGTTTAAGGTAGTTAAATCTGTATGTGTGATTTTATATATTAGTGCCAAAAATTTAAAAAAATAAGCAATTGAATAAAGTCTATCTAAAACATAATTATATGAAGTAGTAAAAAAAGATTTTATTTTTTTAATCATACTATATATATTAATTTATATTTTATACTTGTTAAATTACTTTATTTTATATCAGTAACTAAAAAATTAATAATTAAGATTAATAAATATTTAAGGTTTATAGAAATATTATTATTAATTCGTTTTAAATTTTATATATATTTAAATAGTATATTTATAATGGAGTATAATACAACACAAACTAAAACAGAAACTCAGTTTAATTTGCCTAACACTATAAAAAATATTACTTTTTATTTTATAAAGCAGCATTACAATAAATATTTAGAGGATAATGAAATAGAAAAAATTAATAAAGAGGATATTTATAGTGTCGTGGATAAATTATATACTGATAAGGAACAGGAATTAAAGAAATATATTAGAGGAACAATGAGGAAAAATTTCCCTGATTATGATAAAAATTTCACAATGAAGACAACAACAGAGGAGATTATATTAGAAATGTTTGAAGATCCCGATTTTTCAAAAAATAGACTCACAATAGAGATTGAGAATTTTCAAGATGGTAAGAAATAATAAATAATAAATAATAAATAATAAATAAATAATAAAAAATAATATAATTATATAGAATGGATAATTTAATTAAGGAATTAAAGAAATCTAAAAAAATGAATAAATTTGCTAGAACGGCCCATAGTTATAAATTTATGAAAGTAGAAGATTATAATAAATTAAAACCTTTAACTTATACTATTTTAACTAAAAAAACAGAAATAGAAACTATTATAAATGGTAAGTTAGAAACAAAACATATTTTACAAAGAGGAGATTATGTTTTGTGTGGTAAAAAGGGTGAAAAGTATGGACATAAGTTAGAGAAAGTATTAGATTTATTTGATATAGGTATAATAAAAAACAAGGAAGTTATTAGAACTGGTTTTAAATTAACTAAAAAAAATTGTAAAAAATTGACGAAATCAAATATAGAAAAAGGTAGAGTTAAGATAACCGCAAGTTGGGGAGAAGAACAAATAATGAATGTAGAAGATTATATATTATTAGAATTAGATAATAGTGGATATTATGGTATAGAAAAAGAAGCTTTTAAGAAAACTTATAAAAAAGTTTAATTTATTTTTTCATCAAATTTTTTTCTTTTTTTAGAGATAATTTTTTATTATTATTGCTAATTTTCTTTTTATAACTTATTTTTTTCTTATGATTTAATTTTTTTATTTCGGTAGTATTGTTAATTAAAGAAAAGTCTTCTTCATCAACATATCTTTTTAAATTTTCCCATAATGATTCTTCGCAATAATTATCATTAGGATTTAGTTTATGTCTTTTATGTAATATACTTCTCCACATATGAACGCAATATGCCTTCTTAAAAATACTTTTAATATCATATCCTTCTACGCCATATTTACTTCTACAGCAAGGGGGTATAAATGCGTCTTTAGTGTGCCACCAGTCGAGAGGGCAGAAGTATATAGAAGGTTTAACGTATTTATGAAAATCATATTTATCAAGGTATTTTCTCATAATACGCATGAGTTGTATATTCTCTTTAATTTTCTTTTTATTAATAACATTCAAACATTCTTCGAATAATTCTTTATAGAAAGGACTATGTTTAGGTGCTTTAAGAATACCAATATTAGCTATTTCAGTTTTAGTTCTATTGCGATATGGGCCTTTTTGAATGGTTCTTTCGGAAGAGAAAACGTATTTGTTTTTAAAATTTAGGGGTTTGACGCAAATCATATCTAAGTCAACCCAATATCCACCTTTTTCGTATAACATTTTATATCTAAATAAATCTGAAAAGGGAAGGAAACTGGATTTAAATTGGAATAAATCTTTCTTTTTTATTATTTCATTTCCGTCTTTTATAATGGTGCCTTTAGGTATTCCTTTAACATTTTCATAAGTATATAAAATAAATTTGTGTCCTTGTTTTAAGAAACTTTTAATAGAATATATTTCCATATCTGATAATTTAGGACCTACCCATAAACTTTGAACGGTACAAGGCATATACATTATTAATATAAAAAAAAACTTTTTTATTTAGAAATCTTTGATTTCGTCAAAAAGTTTATATCAAAAAAAAAATATTGACTAAACAGAAGATTTTTGATCTAAATACTTCGTAATATAATTAATTAGTAAATTCTAAATTACCCATACCACCAGTAATACGCAAGACATTATAATTAACGGCATAAACGTCTACATTAAATTTGTATAAATAGTCTGTTTTACCACTTGGTATTGGTGCTCCAACAGTTTCAAGGACAAGTTTAATATCATTAAATCTTGACATATTACAACTTCCCGAAGGTTGGTAACTGAATGGTTCTAATGAGAATGAATAGAACATAATACCTCTTTTTGGACTTGCTTCTCCATAACAAAAAGGTTGAGCGAAGTTATAAAAATCGGGGTCTTTAGATGTAAATCTTTCTACACCATTTAATGTTAATGACAAATTTTTAATAATATTTTCATCTCCTTTTATTGAATAATTACTATCTCCTATAACTTCTTTGGCTTGTGGGTCGTCATAATAAGGTTCGAAAAAATCATTAAAAGAATTCCAAGGAGTACCTGGTGTAATCCAGTTTGTATAATTACTCCAATCATTTCTATTTTCCACGTCAGTTCTTTTAGGGACAACTACTATAAAACTTGTTGGGTGGTGTAATTTTAAATCTAATGTATCATTGCCTAATATATTTTTAAAGGAAGTTTTTGATACTTGTTCTATAAGGTATTTATGTTCACTTTTTGCGAATTTATTCATTTCTTCCTTGTCTAAAAATATATAATTTACATCTAAATAAGGTTCTATAAAGAAATTAACAATTTCATTATTATCATTTACTGTTAATAAAGAATCTTTTACAAAATTTTGTAATCCGGAAGTTGAAGTATAATCAGTATTATTTTGAATAGGCTTAATACGTAAATGATATGAATTCCTACTATTTTCTGTTCTACTACCAAATGTAGAACCTGAAGTATATATATCTCTAACTGTAAATAAGTCATTCATTGCTTTAAATTCGACATGTATTTCTACAGGATAATATTGTAAAGCAACTAAAGGTAATGCCAAAGAAGGATTTCTATTAAACCAAAAAATAAGAGGCAATCTTATAGTTCTTGATACTATAGATGGTATATTCGCACTTTTTGATTTATTAGGATAAGAAGTAAATCTAGGTGATAATTCTGGATTATATATTTCTGGTACATTACCAATTAATTCGTTATACATATTTTTTTTTGATAAAGGAACCGTTAATTCTTGCCATATATCAAACCATTCACCATAATGTTGGTCTATTAAATTACCTCCTAAATAAACACTTATTCTTTCTACCGCACTACTGCCTATATTTTCAATCCACCTAAATTGAGAACCATTATCAGAATATATATTAGGTAGAGTAAAAACCAAAAAAATCTGTGATATTAAATCTCCATTTCTTTCAATCTTAAATTTATAAGTTGTTGTTGCTGTTTCTGCGAGACCTAAATTATTTTCAGGATTTATTCTGTAAAAATCCATAGAAAAATTAGTGTATCTTCTATATACTGTTTTAAAAAAAGATATTTGTGGATTACCGGTTAAATAAAAATCTTGTGATCCATAAGATACTAATTGAAGAAAACCGCCTGTCATATTAATATATTATTATATTGTTTTTTATATTAAATAATGTTTATATAATTTAATGATAGTATATTTATTAGTTATTATATTTTTTGCTTTTCTCATTAATAATCAAAATGAATGTTTAGATTCTTTTGTAGATTATAAAAGAGTTTATGGTATGGATAAAGAATACGAAATTTATAAAGGTATGTATAAATGTAGGGACTATGAAGATATAAGATTAAATTAAAAAATTGAATGATATAAAGAAATTATATAATATAAATTTAATGGATTCTATTATTTTAAATCAATCACAACAAAACTCTATCAAAAAATTGGATAATTTTATTGATAGTATTTATGATAAATTTTATATTCTCAAAGGTTCTGCTGGAACTGGAAAAACAACAGTTATTACACATTTTCTAAATAATCCCAAATTTAATTCTTATAAAATTGCGTTCAGTGCTACAACTAACAAAGCAGTTTCCGTTCTAAAACAAATGTCCCCTTTTAAAGAAGATAATAGTAAATATTCCTTCCTAACTATTCACAAGTTATTAAATATTAGAAGGAAAATTAATAAAGATGGAAAGGAAGAATTTAATATGGTAGAAGATAATAAAAAGTTAGTAAAATCAATGTCTATTTTTCAATATGATATTATCATTATTGATGAATGTTCTATGTTATCTAATGAAATTATACTTTCTTTACAAAAATTAAAAAATTTAAGAGGAAAAATCATATTTATTGGTGACCCTGCGCAATTACCCCCTGTTAATGAAGATAGTCATATTTTTAATATGAAAGATATACCATCATATGAATTGAAGGAAATTATGAGGTATAAAGGAAATATTGTTAATTTAGCGAATAAGGTTAGGGATTTAGTTTTTAATAAAGACACTAAGATAAAATTCAAAGAGTATAAGTGTGATACTATTTCTATTAATAAGAAATATGAAAAATGGTTTAATAGTTACTTAGTAAATTTAAAAGAAGGTTTATCTGATAGTAATTTGGATAATTTGCCGATTTGCCTAACTTATACCAATAGGCAAACAGAGAAAATCAATTTAGGTGTTAGAAAGGAATTGTTTGGAGATAATATAATGAGATTTATGGAGAATGAAATTATTATCTTTAATAATTATTATCTTTTAAATAAAAATAAAAGTGCGTATTATACATCGCAAAAATCCCGTGTTAAAAAGGTTGAAATGAATGTAATCAAACCTAAATATTTAGGTTTATGTGATATATGTAATAATAATATGGAAAAGGAAACTATGATTTGTGGACATAAAATATGTTCGGGTTGTATTAAAAAGAAAATAGAATGTTCTATATGTTTACAAACACAAACTAGTATAGAAGATTTTATAGGTAAAGGTGATATTATAGGTAAAGGTGATATTATAGGTAAAGGTGATATTATGAACAATACAGGTGATATTATGAACAATACAGGATATATTAATACTAAAAGAAGTAAAATCATAGATAGATTTGATTCAATATTTGGTTGTTTTAAAGAATTGGAGATTAAGGTGTGGAAATTAGTATTACAGAATGACGATATTGTATATGTAGTAAATGATACAAAAGAATATAATGAATTGATAGAAACACTTAGCACTAAAATTAAAAAATTTAGAATTTTCTTAAATAAAATATACGGTAAATGTAAATGTTATGAGGAACTTATGGAGGTAATATGGAGTTATTTATATGAAAGTGTA
>Ga0222718_10001460_pt1 | contig 22568 bp, 19 predicted proteins | sample C33_27DmetaG_FD_165045 | JGI IMG/M metagenome (GOLD analysis project Ga0222718, IMG submission 165045) | Estuarine water microbial communities from San Francisco Bay, California, United States - C33_27D | ecosystem: Environmental > Aquatic > Marine > Unclassified | place: USA: California...
TGCACTTCCAAGACAAATACAATGAAGATTTAGAAAGATTACAAAGATGTGATATTCACTATGTTACTCCAGACCTTAGAATAGTTCCATTCTGTGCATTTAATGTAATTCCAGAATGGTACAGAGATAGAATCCAAAAGAAATATTCTATCACTGTAGAGGAATGGGAAGAACGTGAAGGTGTAAAACTTGAAGATGGTCTATACAGAGGACTCATGAGACGTGGTGCAGGAGATGAACTTGCAGCAGGTTGTGCAAAGAGTCAGATGTTCCATGATGCATCTCAAGCAACCATGTAATAGATTTCATTCAAAAGAGTAATAACAGTTTAAAACACAGTTTTCATGTTGGATTCTCAATATACTATATTCCAAACTGGCAATTTCAATTTTAAATTAAATCATTTAATTATAATTGGAGTTTTAGTTTTAGCATTTTCAACATCCATGTTGATTAGATCTCAACCAGCTGAATATGGATTCCAATTAAATGAATTTGATCCATTTTTTAATTTTCGTGCCACAGAGTATATAGTAGAAAATGGATTATCTGAATATTTTGAATGGCATGATAACAAAAGTTGGTATTTACCACCTGAAACTCTTGGCGGTGGACGAGATGTCTCAGCAACTTCTCAAGCAATGCTTCACATTACTGCAGCATTAACTTATGAAATATTTGGAATTAATTCTTCGTTATATGATTACACAATACTATTTCCAGCTGTAATTGGTTCATTAACCGTAATTGTAATTTTTGGATTAGTTCGACTCTTTGGAGGAACTTTTGCAGGTCTAATTGCATCTTTATTATTCGCAGTATCTCTTCCAATGATTGTTAGAGGAACTATTGGATGGTTTAAATCTGAACCACTAGGAATTTTTTATGGTTTACTAGGATTATATTTATTTTTGAGCGCAATAAGATCTGAAAATAAAAAAATTGCATTTCTAAAAATTATTTCTGGTAGTTTAGTGTTATCATTTGGATTATCTTCATGGGGCGGAAATCAATTTTTTATAATTCCTATAGGATTATTTATTTTGACATTACCATTTGTTAATAGAGATCATAAATTTTTGTTATGGAGTATTCCATTATTTGTAGGATTATTCCTTTTAATTACTGGTTTATTTGAAAGACCTGGAATCAATTTTGTATATGGTTTGGGAGGATTTTCATTAATTGTTCCAACCATTTTTTTGATTGGGTGCATATTTATTCAAAAAATAAGTCATGAAAAAAATAAAATAAGAAATGGATTAATTTTGTTAATTTCTATTATCATAATAGGTTCATTTCTAATAATTATTAATGAAGATTTAGATATTTTCTCATTACCATCGTTTAGATATCTTAATGCTCTTAATCCATTTTTAACTAGTACTGATCCACTTGTTGACTCTGTTGCTGAACATGCTTCAACATCAATTGATTATTCTTTCCTATTTCATTCTATTTGGATGATTTATGCTGGATTGGGTATTTGGCTTTTATTTTCTAAAAAAACTTCTCAAAATAAATTTTTTATAAAAAATGATATGAAAGCATTCATTCTGATATTTGGAATAATTGGAATTTATGTTAGTTCAGTATTTATTCGATTAGAGGTATTTGCATCTTTATCCTTAATTATATTGGCATCTATTGGATTATCTATTTTAACTAAAGAAATTTTTAAGATTAATTCTTTTAAACAAAAAAATTATTTAATTAAAAGTCTGTTTGTCGTGTTTTCAATAATTCTATTTGTAATGCCACTTGGTATTCCAGAAAATACAAATTGGATAAATGGTGTCGATATACCTCCTACCATTTTAACTGGAGGGACAAATTCCCTTCCTACTGATGATTGGCTAGATGCCATGGAATGGATTAAAATGAATACTCCAGAAAATGCTGTGATTGCATCATGGTGGGATTATGGTTATTGGATTAGTACCTTGTCTGATAGAACTACTTTAATTGATAATGCTACATTGGGTTCACAACAAATTAAGAATGTTGCAACTATGTTTATGAGCTCACCAGATGATAGTTGGAATATTCTTAAAGAAATGAATGCTGATTATATTGTCGTGTTTTTTTCAGCTTCAAATATAGGAAATACAAATCAAGAAATTCCACTATATGAAATTGGTGGTGGTGGTGATGAATCTAAAATATTTTGGATTGCACAAATTGCTGAACTTCCAGTACAAAATTATCTTACTCCAGATTATTCTTTTCCTCACATAAATTTTTATCAAAATACAATGCTTGGAAAATTAATTCCATTTACTCCAGAAGTTTACTATGATCCTCAAACTGGTGAAAATTCCTCATATTTTAAAAATGGATTTGTTGAAATTAGTAGTAAAAAAATTAAATATGATTCTGATAATGATCCAGTAAAATTAGTTTATGCATCACCTAGCTTTACTAATGATAATGAAGGTAAAATGATTTTTGTATTAGTTTATGAAGTTAATAAAAATTATATTAAATAATCTTAAGAAATTTATTTCAAAATATTTTTTTAATTTTCTTTACAAGTTCAATCCCACTACAGATAACAACATCATCTTGTGATGATAAAAATTCTAGAATTTTTGGATACATTCTACCACCTTTCATTTTTAGAACATTATCATGCCATAAAATTGTCATAACATTAAAATCCGTATCTATTTGTCGAGATAAATTTAATGTTTTTTTAATTACTGGAATTATTTTTTCTTCTGAAATATTCATATGAGTAAATAAATATGCATCCATTAAAGTAACAGGAAATTCAATTATATTATCAACTATTTCATATCCCATATCTTCAGATAATATAGAATCTTTTGTTCTTTTATTTGATGAATCGTAAATAAAATTTAATTCCGATAATCTTTTTTGTAATTGCTTATCATTTGACAAGTAATGTACTCTATTTCCAACAATTTTTGAATTTGTTATTTTTTCAAGATTATTTTTTTCTTCTTCAATTTTTTTAATATCTGAAACTGATGAAGGGTCTGTATGAAGACCAATTTCCCATCCTCCATCTACCAGTTCCTTGATATCTTTTTTGTAATCTATATAATTACCACTTTCATATTGTGTACGAAAAAAGAATGTTGATTTTACATTAAATTTCTCTTCAATTTCCCTATACTCTGAAAAATTACGATATAATTTGTGAAATGGTGTATTATCGAATATTTTTTTATCAAATCTATCTTTTCTTGCTAAAATATGGTCTTTACTAGGCCCTTCCAAACTCCAATCTACATCATGACTCAAAAAAATATACTGCTCTTTCATAAGATATAATTCATTTAATATAATATAAGATAATGATTTTGTAATATTATAAATGAAAAAAATTCTAATAACTGGAGCAGGTGGGATTGGTGGTGTTAATTTTGTTAGAGCACTTAAGATTTTTAAGGATAAATTTTTTGTTGTAGGACTTGATTTTAATAAATATTATCTGGAGTTCCCTGATGTAGATATCCGAGTAAATTCACCTAGACATTCAGATCCTAATTTTATTAAATTGGTTAATGAATTAATTCAAAAATATGATATTGATTTTTTACATCCACATCCATCTTCCGAAGCACTAATAGTTTCACAAAACCTTGAATCTATTACATCTAAAACACTACTTCCAAAATCAAATATTATTTCAACCGATAAATTAAACACACAAAAAATCCTATTGGATTCAGGCATTAATGTTGCAGAAACAAAAACATTTGAAAATCTAAATTCTATTGAAACAAGTTTTAAAGAATTAGGTGGTGGACCACTTTGGATTCGTGCAAAAAGTGGTGCTGGTGGAAATCTTAGCTTGTTATGTAGTGAACCAAAAGAAATTGAATATTGGATGAAATTATGGATATTACGTGGAAAAGCCAATATTGATGATTTTATGCTACAACAATTTTTACCTGGAAGAAATATTGCTTGGGATAGTTTTTGGCACGAAGGTAAATTAATTGCTTCGTTTACTAGAGAGAGATTAGAATATCCATTGAAACATATTTCGCCATCTGGAATTACTGGAACACCTAGTGTTTCACGAATTATTGTTGATGAAAAAGTAAATAAAATTGGAATTAAATCAGTTCAAGCAATTGATAAAAAACCTCATGGAAATTATGCAGTTGATCTAAAAGAGGACATCGATGGAAATTGGTATGTCACTGAAATTGATTCAGGAAAGTTTCACACGACTACTCCGTTATGGGGATATGCATCTACAAAATTTTTAAAACAAAATCCTTTGAAAAATTTACCTTATTTTTATACAATGATTGGACTAGGTGAAATTGAAGAACCTGAAACATTAGGATTTGATATTTATCCTAATGATTTGCATATTATACGACATATTGATTGTGGAACTTGGTTGTATAAGGAAGATGGATACAAGGAAAAGATTCTATGATTAAAGGAATAATTTTTGATTTAGATGGTACTTTGATAAAATTACCAATTAATTATGATAACCTTCAAAATAATTTAAAATTGTTTTTTAATACTTCAGAAAACTTAAAACCACTAATTCCAAAAATTATAGAATTATCTAAAAATAATCAAAATATAATTAAATCATCTTTTAATATAATTTCTAAAGAAGAACTTTTAGCGTCAAAAAATTTTAAAGTTATGGATAATGCTGTGAATGTTTTAAAATTTTTAAAATCTAAAAATTTAATTTTATCTCTTGTTACTATGCAGGGTAGAGATACGTTAAAGGAGATTCTTGATCAAATGAATATTTCAGATTTATTTGATTTCGTTGTTACACGAGACGAGAATTATGATAGATTTGAACAAATAAGTAATTCACTAAGATATACTTGTTTAAATTCTTCGGAGGTTTTGGTTATTGGTGATCGAATACATGATGTTGAATCTGCTAAAAAAGCTGGATGTGTTCCAATTTTAAAAATTAATGAGACTGAAAAGAATCCTGCATTTGAATGTAAAAAAATTCAAAATTTAATTGAAATTCAAAAATTAATTAATTAAATTTATTTTTTAATTAAAACACTAAATTTTTCATCACTTTTTTTATTTCTTTTAATATCTATGAATTCTAGATTTTTTTCTAAACAAAAATCTTTAAAAGATTCATTCCAATTTGTGTCATCTGAAATTAAAACTCCATTTGATTTTAGGTATGGCCAAATTGTTTTGTATTCCCATTTCATGTGTTCATATGTATGTTTACTATCGTGGAGAAAAATATCTAATGAATTAATTTTTTTCAAAATTTTTGGCAATTCATTTTTACTATCTCCTAAAACAAGATTCCATTTTTCTTGCAATTGTTTCGGAACACAAATACCAATTTTTTCTGCTTGTAAAATAGACTTTGTTTTAATTTTATTATCCGTAACGTATTCTGCAAAAGGTAAATCAATTGAAAATAATTTTCCCTTATTATTGTCATGAAGTGCTTGTAAAATAAATAATGACGATACTCCACGATGCACTCCAGTTTCAATTACTGTTTCTGGTTTTAATTCTCTAATCAAAAAATATAGTGACATACAATATGCATTATTCTTATCTAATTGTTTGTTAATTTCTTGATTAAATAAATTAATTTTATCAAATAATAATTCATTTTTACTTTCATATTTTCGATATATTTTTTTTACTTTCTTTAATTTTTGATAAAAATATGAACAATAAATTTGATGAAAATTAAATGTAAATAACGATGAAATGATTCCTGGATTATTTAGCAATGTAGTGATACCTTCTTTTAAAATTCGTTTTTGAACATATATTTTCAAATTCATTAATATGGATTTTTTTTAAGAATTCTATTTTAATATTTTCTAATGAATTATTTTTTAGTATGCCTTATAATGTATAAAAAATATTTTCTTTTGTGAAAATTCTTTTAATTTCTCCTAGATATTCTGGTGGAATTGGTGGTCACGCATCCATGCTTGCTAATCAATTATCGCAAAATGGTCATTATGTAAAAAAAATGCAGGTCCCTCATATACCAATAAAAAATTTAAAAAATCCAAGTTTTACATTATTTAGTACTATCAAAAGTATTATTGATAACGAGTCCTATGATGTTGTTCATGCATTTAATATTCCATCAGCTTATGCAATGAAATATGCTCATGCTAAGAAAAAAGTCTTATCACTTCATGGTGCATTTGGAGATCAAATTGAAAGATTACATTCAAAATCTCTTTCATCTATTGCAAAATTGGTTGAATCTCAAGTAATACGATGGCCTGATAAATTAACCACTGATTCAAAAGCAACACAATTAATTTACAAAGAAAAATTTAATCTTGATTTTGAAGTTTTACCATCTGCAATTGATGTAGAAGATTTTTCTAAAATTGGTAATGTAAAAAAAATTCCCAATCAAATATGTTATGTTGGTCGCAATAGTTTTGAAAAAGGAATTGATATTTTAAAAGAAGCAGAATCTAAAATTAATGGAAATGTTGTTTATTGTACAAATAGTTCTTGGATTGATGCAATGTCTATTATGAAATCTTCTAGTTTAGTTGTTGTTCCTTCTAGAATAGAAAGTCTTCCAACTACTATTAAAGAAGCCTTTTTTCTAAATATTCCAGTTGTTGCAACAAACATTGGCGGAATTCCAGAATTAATTACACACGATAAAACTGGTATTTTAGTTGAACCAGATAATTCTGATATTCTTGCTGAAGCAATTAATAATTTATTATTAGATAAGGAAAAATCTGAAAAACTTACAAAAAATGCAAATATTTTTCTAAAAAATAATATGACTTGGAATGTGGTATTACCAAAATTTATTAATTTTTATGAGAAACTTTTAAAATAAAACTATTCAAGAATAAACTTTCTTAAACCTTCTTCTAATTTAATTTTATATTCCCAACCTATCATTTTTTTTGTTAAAATTGTGTCAGCTTGACTAATCTTAACATCACCTTTTAATGAATCTTGAAAAATTGGTTCAAAACTTTCATCAAAAATCTTTATCATTATTTTTGCAAGATCTATTATTTTCGTCCCTACACTTGTTCCAATATTAAAAAATCCTGAATTTGTTTTACTTAACATGGCACTAAGATTTGCTTCCGCAATATCTGATACATGAATAAAATCTCTAATTTGTGTTCCATCTCCGTAAACACTTGGAGGCTTTTGTTCTTTTAATCTTCTTAAAAATTGTGTAATCACACCTGCATAACTTCCAGTTTGACCTTTTCCAAAAATATTAAAATATCTAAGACCTATTACATTTAATCCATTATTGGCATATTTTTCAGCTAATAATTCTACATCTAATTTTGTTTGTCCATATGGATTTATAGGATTTCTAGTTGAGTTTTCTTTAATTGGAATCTGTTTTGAATCTCCATAAATACTAGATGAGCTAGCAAAAACAACTTTTTTTTTAAATTTGTTTGAAATTTTAAAAATATTTTCAGTGCCTTTTACATTAACATCAAAATATTCTTCTTTTTTATCAAATGACTCTTGAACTATTGTTAATGCAGCTTCGTGAAAAATTCCATCTACATTTTTTAATATTTTTTCCATTTCATCATAATTTCTAATATCTGTTTGATGAAATTCAATTTTTCTAAAAATTTCTTCTAAATTCTTTTTTTTACCAGTATGTAAATTATCAATTACCACTACTGAATATCCTTTAGACACCAATAATTTTACAATATTATTTCCAACAAATCCTGCCCCTCCAGTTACTGCAAATTTCATGAATTTACTAAAATTATTCACTGTTTAAGTTTTAATTTATCAAAACAAGAATAAATACACCTATAATTTTATCAACCTTATAGAAGTTTAAAATGGATAAAAAATCAAAAATTATGCAATTAACAGAACATGAATTAATTCAATCGATACAATCTGGAGAACTTTCTGTATGTGTAATCGGAATTGGTAGAATTGGATTACCTACCGCGTTATCATTTGCAAATTCCGGTTTACCTACTATAGGTGTAGATATTAATAGTAAATTAGTTAAAATGATTAATTCCAAAATTTTTCCATTAAAGGATGAACCTGGATATGATATAATTTTTGAAAAAGTAACAAACCAGAAATTTAATGCAACAACTAAAATTGAAGATATTGTTCCAAAATCTGATGTTGTAATTTTATCTCTTCCTACACCTATGGATAAAAATAATGTACCTGATTACTCTGCACTTTTGTCTGTTGGAAAACAATTAGGCCAATTATTATCAAATGACACTCTTGTAATTGTTGAAAGTACAGTAGAACCTGGATTTATTGAAAATGATTTAATTAATGTGATAGAAAGTTCTGATAAGAAACTTGTTGCTGGAAAAGATTTTGCAATAGGAGTTTGTCCTGAAACAGCTAATCCTGGCCAAATAATGAATGATTTTGAAAAACTTCCAAGATTGGTTGGAGCAATTGATGAAAAAACAAAAAATACTATTATTAAAATTTACAAACATGTTTTTACAGTTGATCTTATTTCTATGCCAAATTGCAAAACTGCAAATGCAGTTAAATTAACAACAAATGTATTTCGAGATCTCAATATTGCATTCATAAATGAATTAGCAATTTTATTTGAAAAAGTTGGAATTGACATAATGACAGTTTTAGATGCAGCTAAATCTAAATATAATTTTCAAATACATTATCCCGGTCCTGGTGTTGGAGGTCCTTGTTTACCTGTAAATGCATATCAAATGATAAACTTAGCAAAAAATATGGGTCTTGACACATTAAAATCTGTTGAGATAGGAAGAAAGATCAATGAAAGTATGCCTATTCATGTAATTAATTTATTATCTGATGCTTTTGTTGAGTCTGGAAAATCTTTAGAAAATTCTACAATACTAGTTTTAGGTATTTCTTATAAACCCGATGTTAAAGATATACAAATTAGTCCTGCAGAAATTATTATTGAAAAATTAAAAAATTTAAAAACTAACATCCTAATTTATGATCCTTATTTTAAATCAACAAATGTATTTAATTTACAAACAGAATCAAATCTAATTGAAGCATTAGAAAAATCTGATGCGTTAATTCTCGTTACTGCTCATAAAGAATTTCATAACCTTGATCCAATTTTCTTAAAGTCTAAAATGAAAAATGCAATTGTTATAGATTCTAAATGTATAATTAATCAACAATCTGCAAAAAATGCTGGATTAGTATATCGAGGACTTGGCAGAGGAAAAATTTAGTCAAAAAAATATTTCCAATTTAATTAGAAATATTCTAACTTTACGTTATGATCCAACACAAAAAACTACATTACCTGTTTTAAAACTAAATGATTTCATATCTGCAAAAAATTATGATCTTAATTTTATTGAAAATAATTTAAAAAATTCAATTGAAACTACACTTGAATCTACAAAAAATTTAACCATTTCTCTCAGTGGTGGAATAGATTCCACTCTTGTTTTAAGTCTTATTCGTAAAACATTACCTGATCTAAATATTAATGCAATTTCAATCAAATTTTCTGATAGCACTGATGAAACTCTTACAGCAAAAAAAATAGCTGATTTTTTTGAAGTCGAACATGAAGTAATTGATGTGGAAAATTATCTTTTGGATTTACCTGCAGCAATTAGTATTATTGGAATGCCCTTTTGGGATATTCATTGGTATTATATTGCAAAAAATGCAAAAAACAAGTCTAATTTCTTAGCCTCTGGTGATGGCGGAGATGAATTATTTGGAGGTTATACATTTCGTTACTCAAAATTTTTATCATTGATTAAGTCTAATTCATCTTCTTCAGATAAAATTAAGGCATATTTGTCATGTCATGAACGAGATTGGGTTCCTGATCAAGAAAAAATCTTTAATCAAAAAACTAATTTTTCTTGGAAATCCATAAATTCTATTTTTAAGCCTTTTTTTGATAATTCTTTATCTCCACTTAACCAAGTATTTTTAGCAGATTATAATGGAAAACTATTGCATAATTTTTCTACTATTGGTAATAAGATTAATAAATTTTTTAATCTTAATCCTGTAACTCCTATTTTAGAACCAAAATTAATTTCATATGCTTCACAATTATCGATGGAATCGAAATATGATCCAACTAAAAATATTGGAAAACTACCATTACGAAAATTATTAACAAAATATCATTGTGATTCACTTGTTTCTAAGAAAAAACTTGGATTTTCAGTAAACACAATTAATCTATGGAATTCTATTGGAAAAGATTTATGCATTCGTTACTTAGAAAATGCACGAATTGTTGAAGATGGTTGGATAAATAAAGAATGGATTTTATCTCATATTAATAATCGTGATCTTGATGTACGATATGTGAATAAATTTTTAGGTTTACTTGCACTTGAAATATGGTATAGAATTTTTATTACTAAAGAAATTAAATCAGAACAGCAACTACGTTAAGATATCTTTTCATAAATTTCTTTTAAATTTATTGCAGTATTTTTTGCAACAACATCCCAACTAAACTTTGTTTCAACAAATTTTCTACCTTTTTCTCCCATCTGTTTAGATTTTTCTTTATTGTTTATCAAAAAAGATATTTTTTCTATCCACTCTTGTGAATTACCTTTTTCTATCAAAAGTCCAGATTCATTTTCATTCATTGATTCTGGAATGCCCCCAATTCTTGTTGCAACAACTGGTTTTTTCATTAACGCAGCTTCTTGACTTGTCATTCCAAGAGTATCAAATCCACTAACCAGTGCATAGATATCAATTGTCATCAAATATTCTCTTACTTTTTCAGGATGTGATAATCTTCCTAACCATTGAAAATTTTCAAATTTATTTAATTTAGAAATAATTTCATTTCTATATGGACCATCTCCTGCCCAATAGAAAGTAACGTTTGGCATCTTGTCTAATATTTTTGTTAATGTCAACATCTCTTTCGTTTTACCCCAGATTATTGCATCTTGTAATAATCCGACACATGGATGTTTTAATTCCATTAAATCTGTATCAAACCAAAGTGATGGGTTAATTCCTTGATACATAACTCTAACATTTTTTTTTGGTAATTGTTTTAACACAATTTCTTTCAAATTTTCTGATAGTGTTAAAATTGCAATAGATTCTTTCAGGCATTTTTTCCCAATTTTGTTTTTTGACCATAAGGCAAATCTTCTATGTGGAGTTTTATATGATGTTTCTCGTGCCCATTTAATTTCTGACCAGTAGTCTCCTCGTAAATGAACAACTAATGGAATTTTAGCTTTTAATGTAGCTAATCCAAAATGTGATGAAGGATTATCAATTAGAACTAAATCTGGTTTAAATTCTTGAATTAATTTTTCAAATTTCTTTCTAGTTTGAAACCAATCTGATATTTTTTTACTTGGAAAACCTGTGTAAATATCTCTGTCATGAACAACCTTACATTCGATACCATATTTTGAAATTGCTCTAGCAAATTCGTGTAAATGAAATAACTTACTCTTAGAACCACCAACTAATAATTTCAATTTATTCTAAAGAATTTTGTTTGAATTATAAGGATTTAGTCTTAAATCCTTTGGACTTAATCTATTTTTATTATAATCTAATCATAATTTTTACATATTAAGATATTTAATTATTAAATTAGACAACCTTAACATGGTTAAATCAAAAAAAATTGTTTTAAATGGGTATAGATCTATTTTACATCGATTTAGTTTTGGTTTAGGTGTTTCTAAACATTGGCCATTCAATAAAATAATGAAACAAATTGAATCTTCATTTATTGAAAGTTCAATTACAACTCAAGATCATATTATATTTTTAGACAAAAAGGATAATCTGAATTTATCCATAAATCCAATTTATGGAAAATCTGATACCGAATTTATTAAAAAAATTATAAAGAAAAATGATGTTGTCTTTGATATTGGGGCAAATATAGGATATTTTACATTAATTTTTGCAAAACTTGTGGGCGATTCAGGTAAGGTTTTTTCATTTGAACCTGAATCAGAAAATTTTAAAATTTTAAAAAAAAATGTGGAGACTAATGGATACAATAATGTAATTTTAGAGAAGAAAATTGTGTCAAATACTAATGGAGTTTCAACATTATATGTTTCAGAAAAAGCAGGGAATCATAGAATCTATAAATCTGATAATTTTATTGAATCAGTAGAAATAACAAGTATTTCTATGGATAGTTATGCTAAAAATAATACTCTAAAAAAAATAGATTTTATAAAAATTGATGTAGAAGGTGCTGAATTAAATGTACTTCAGGGAATTCAAAATATTTTAGATTCAAATGAACATATTATTTTATTTACTGAATTTAGTCCAAATCAAATTGAAAGTTGTGGTTTGGAACCAAATGATATGATTAATTTTTTAACCAATAATAAATTTAAAATTTATTTTACAGAAATTAAAAATAATAAACTTATTTTGTTAGATTTTAAAAAAATTTATTCATTAAAAAATTATGAAAATAAAAATCTGATATGCTGTAGATCATCTTTAGATGGAATAATCTAATTTATTTTAACTATGTTTGTTTTTGCAAATATCTGTTAGCGATAAAAGAATAACATGTACCACTACTAATTCCAATTACAAAAGAAATTGCAATTCCAATCACTCCAAACATTGAACTTAATGTAACTATTCCAAGAATTTGTACTATTACTGTTGTAGTCGTACTTAATACAATATGTCTATTTTTTTCTTTAGCCCAAAATTTAGGATAATAATAAACACTATTGATTGTTGATGGAATAATGGCCCAACTCACTATTTTGATTATCTCTTCAGATGTTTCAAATTTAGGCATAATATATGAAATAATCATTGGTCCTACAGTAGAACCAAGAATTGCTACACCTACGGAAATTAAAACTATGATTTTTTTGAGTTTTATGTTGTCATTTCCTGTTGCTTCTTGTGGTACTATGTATTTTTGAATTACTGAAGGTAAAATACTCATTAAAGTAAAAAATTGTAATGCTAAAGAATAATTTCCTAATATGGCAAATCCTAGTAATGGTGCAATAATTAATTTGTCTAATGATGAATAAATAGTACCTGAAATATTTAGTGCAAAATTATTTAAAATAAAATTCTTTTTTTCTATTAACAGTTTAAAATTTATTTTATTTTTTCTAAATCTCTTGAATAATTCATAAATTAATGGAAAATAAGAAAATGATATACCTAAAAGTATTCCCGGTTCACTAAGAATATAATAAAATCCTATTCCAAAAATCACCATGAGTATTTTTTGAAGAATTATGTATTTGGAATATGTTTTGTAAAGTTTTCTTCCTAATAGATCAGAAGTAACTAAAATTAAAATAATATATCCTAAAATTATTAAACTTAATCCTACATCTGCAAAAAAGAAAAATATTGTTAATGCTGCAATAAACCCTGATATGGATGTTAAAAGAAATAATGTTGATTGGATTTCAATTTTTTTTGCAGAATAAACTAATAATGTATAATTTGAACCAAATAATGAAAGTCCTGATGCTAATGTAGCTATTGATAAGAGATATGTAATTTCTCCATAATCTTCAGGCCCTATTGTCGTTGCAATATATAACCAAAATATTGCTGCAATACCTGCTGAGAAAATATCTGCAATCCCAATTGATGAAATATCAAATATTTTCTTTTTCCATTTACTCATTACTGTTCAAAATCCGTTGTTCTTTTTTGAATAAATCATAATCTATCTCAAAAACTTTAACATGATAAATATAACCATCATCTTTAGAATCATAGATTTTTTTTAGATATGGGTATTTTGTTTCATCAAAAAATATTTCAGTCAAAAATTTTTCTCTGTTTAAATTATTGTCAATAATAATATGACTGAGCCCTAATTCCTTTGAATTAAAAATAAACTCTTCTATTGAGATATACTCATTAGTAGATAATGTTGAAATATCAAATTTCATATTTGATGGATTCTCTGGCCATTGCTGTAAAGTTTTGACTGTTTTAAAATAAGATGTTTCTGGATACAGTAGATTTGTTCCATCAATTATTGGAGAAATTTTTTGAATTATTTCAAATGATTCTTTTTCATGATCATAATCTATTTTTTTATATTCGTAAAATATTATTGATGAAAATATTATTGCTGAAATTATTATAACTATGATTAGATTTGTTTGAGGTTTGTTAATGGTAATTTTTTGAATTGATAATACAGCTAGAATAGAGAACATTGGTAAAAGTATGTATAGATATCTTGTATCTAAAGCAGGAATAAAGTATGCATAGAAAGCTGGAATTAACATTATTGCTGATAAAATAATAATAGAAATATTTTCAATTGTTCTCTTTTTAAAAATTAGAAATATCCCTAAAGGTATAAAAATTATAAAATTTGGTATCATAATCCAAATTAAATATTTTATTAGTATCTCCAATCCTAAAACTAAATCATTCTCTTCATTGCCAATTTTTTTATCTTCTTCTATTAATTGTTCAATACTTCCAGCTGCTCTAATAACAATTCCTTCTGTACCTGTTGTATCTAATTGGTACAAACTTACTGGTAAAATTGTTATACCAAAAATTCCAATTATTAAAATATATTTTAAAATTATTCTTAATTTTTCTTTTCTATACCTTATAAAAAATATTATTAACATTCCAACAAAAAATACTATTCCTTCAGATCTTACTAATGATGATAAAGCAACAAGAACAAAAGAAAAATAAACAATTTTTTGATTGGAATGTAAAAATAATGTTAAACTTGTTAAAATCAATAATAAATATAATGGATCTGTAATCCCAAAAAATGAATTTATCATTAATCTTGGTTCAAATGCAATTAATACTGCACCTATTATAGCAAATTTTCTTTCAACAAATTTTTTACATAAAAAATACACTGGAATTGTTATTGATATTGATATAATTGTTGAAATCATTCTTTGAATTTCCATTAATTCAAGAATGTCTTCAGAGTTAATTATGGAGAAAAAAATACTTACAAAAATTGGCCAGCCATTGTTAGTTGGAGTCCAATTATTTGGCAATGTTCCAATTTGATATATTTCTGAACTGTACCAGAAATAGTATAATGCATCAGAATTTAAAGGAACATCAAATGGAAAATAATAAAATCTAATTAAACTTGATATCCCAATTATTATCCCAAGAATAATAGAATATTTTGAAAATACAATATTTTTATAATTCCAATTCCAAATAGGCTCTTTTTGTGTCATATTTACTAATTTGTCATCACTGAGGTTTAAATAATAATCAGTATCAAAAAAAATGTTACTAATGAAGTATAAGCAGATTCTTCTTACAAGACCTCCTACAGGCTCAAATGCATTACAAGGTGGTTCTGATGCAGATCCTCATCCTCAACCTCCTTTGGGACTTGCATATCTTGCAGGTGTTTTAGAACGTCTTCCAGATGTCCATGTTTTAGATATTCTTGATGGTAATTTTTCAGAAAATTATGTTTACGACGTTAAAATGGCAGTAAAAAAACATAATCCTGATCTTGTTGGATTTAGTGCTTTTACTCCTTTTGCAAATCCTGCTTTAGAAGCTGCAACTGCTGTCAAAAAAGTAAATCCTAATACTCTAACTATTCTTGGAGGCCCTCATGCTGTTTTAGCTGATATCACTTTACAAAAATGTCCTGATTTAGATATTATTTCATATGATGAAAGTGAAGGACAAATAGAAGATATTGTTTTAGGGATGCCTTTAGATGATGTTCCTGGATTATTTATCCGAAAAAATGGTAAAGTCGTACCAACAAAACCTAGATCCTATATTAAAAATATGGATGACTTGCCATACCCTGCATATCATAAACTTCCACATTTCCCAGATGGCTATCATCCACATCCACCAAAAAGTACTGGTAAGAAATGGTCTAGTATTATGTGGAGTAGGGGTTGTCCTTTCTTTTGTAATTATTGTAATCGAGAAAATAGTTTTGGTTTACAATTTAGAAATCAGTCGCCTGAATATGTGGTTGATCATATAAAATATCTTCACTCTGAATATGGAATTGAAGAACTTACATTCTATGATGATGTTATGTCTCTAAATCGAAAAGCTACAATGAAACTTTTAGAACAAATGACTCCAGAAAATCTTGGTTTTAATTTGATATGGGATGCTGAAACACGAGTTGATTTAGTTGATCAAGAAATGCTTTTTGCAATGAAAAAGGCTGGATGTAGAATGATGTCTTATGGAATTGAACATGGAGAATTTATTCATGAAATTAAAGGAGGTACAGCTACACTTGAGCAAGCTGAGAATGCAATTAAATGGACTCATAATGCTAAAATCGAAACCGTAGGATATTACATGATTGGATTACCTAAAGAAACTCCTGAAACAATCCGTAAAACAATTGATTTTGCAAAGAAATTAAACTGCACTTATGCTCAATTTGCAATCACTATGCCATTTCCTGGAAATAAATTATATGATGAAGCAGTAAAATCGGGTTTAATTCAATTGGATGATACGTGGGACAAATTTGTTTATTCTGGTATTGGTTCTGGTGGAGTTCAAGCCCCTGTATTAACCACACAGACTCTTTCAGCTGATGATTTAGCAATGTGGGCTAAAAAAGCCTACCATGAATATTATTTTAGACCTTCGTATATAATGCAAAAAGTATTGAAAATTAGATCTTTAGATGATCTAAAAATGTATTATAATGGTTATAAAATGTTAAAAAAAGATACTGCGTGATTAAAGTTGAAAATTACCGTAGGTATTCCTGCATTTAACGAGGAAAAAAATATTATTCATATTATTAAAAAATTACAAAAAAAAGCTGATTACATAATAGTTTGTGATGATGGGTCTACTGATAAAACTGGTGAGATTGCAAAAAAAATGGGAGCTGTAGTTATTACTCATGATCACAATTTGGGATATGGTGCAGCAATTAGATCTTTATTTCTAAAAGCACGAGAATTAAAATCAGAAATATTAGTTACATTAGATTCTGATGGTCAGCATAGAATTGAAGATCTTTTACCTGTTTCAAAACCTATTATTGAAAAACAAGCAGATATGGTAATTGGTTCTAGATTTCTTGAAGGCAATCAAAAAAATATTCCTAAATATAGAAAAGTTGGAATTAAAATAATTACTAAACTTGCAAATACTTCTTTAGAAGAATCTGTAACTGATTCTCAAAGTGGATTCCGAGCATACAGTCAAAATATTCTCTCCACAATAACTCCATTAGAGCAGGGAATGGGCGTGTCTAATGAAATTCTTATAAAATCAAGTAAGAATGGATTTAAAATAGCTGAAGTACCAATAGTTGTATCATATGAAGGCGATACTTCAACTCAAAATCCAATTTCTCATGGAGGATCTGTAATATTGAGTACTCTAAAATTTATTTCAATAGAACACCCTCTAAAATTTTATGGTATTCCTGGATTAATTTTTCTAACAATCGGATTAATTTTTACAATGATAACAATTCAAGGATTCACTGAAACCAGACAAATTCTTTTGAGTGCAGCAATAATTGGTGTTGGAACAATTATTTTTGGCACAGTTCTGTTAATGACATCTATAATTTTATTTTCTATAGTAAATGTTATACGAGAAAAAAATAATTAATTAAAAAGATGAATAATTTTGAATATTTTAATAATTCATGAAATAGATTGGATAAATAAAGTAATTTTTGAGCCTCATCATATTTCTGAACTTTTATCTCTTCAAGGACATGAAGTATTTGTAATTGATTGTAGAGACGCAAATATAAAAAAACTAAAAAATGCAATAAAAACAGAAGAAATTAAAGATTTTCATAGAGTATATGATAATAGTTCAATCACTTTAATCAGACCTCCATCAATTAGTATAAGAGGATTAAATCGAATTACTAATTTTCTATTTTGTAAAAAAATTATTTATGAAACAATTACCAAAAATAAAATTGATGTAATTTTACTTTACGGTACTGCTACAAATGGTATTCAAACAATCCATATTGCAGAAAAATTACATATTCCTGTTTTCTATAGATTGCTTGATGTTACACACAGTTTAGTAAAAATACCCATAATTCGACAATTAACAAAAAAAAATGAAGCGATAGTCATCCAAAAAGCAACAAAAGTATTACCCATTATTCCAGATTTACAGAGATATGCAATTGAAATGGGAGCCATAAAAGAAAATACGTCTGTTTTTCCATTAGGTATTAATCGAAAATTATTTAAAAAATTACCAAAAAATAAAAAACTTTTACAAGAATTAAACATTAATGAAAAAGATAAAGTGATTTTATTTGTTGGGACTCTTTTTGAATTTTCAGGATTAGAAAATATAATTGAAAAATATAAAATAATTCTTGATGAAAATCCAAATACAAAATTCTTAATCGTAGGTGGAGGAATCTTATTCAATAGATTAAAATCACTAATAAAGAAAAAAAATCTTGAATCAAATGTAATCCTGACTGGATTTTTACCACAACAAATCGTACCTGAATATATTTCACTTGCAAATATTTGCATTCAGCCTTTTGAAAGAAATTATATCACAAATAGAATTCTTCCTAGTAAAATCTTGGAATACTTTGCATGTGGTAAGGTAGTCTTATCTACGCCATTAGATGGAACTGTAGAAATTTTACCTGATAAAAATTTTGGAATAATTTATGCAACTCAAAATGATTTCGTCAAAAAATTATCTGAATTATTATCTGATGAAATAAAATTAGAAGAAATAGCCAAACAAGGATATGAATATGTCATTCATAACCATGATTGGGATATTCTATCTAACAAAATTATTGAAAAGTTTGAATCAATAAAATCAAAGTTTTAGAACTATACAACCCATTTTAGTTTCTTCATTAATAATTTTAATTCATCAATATTTAGAGGAGTAATCGTACCTGAACCATATTCTGTGAATTTTGTAGATTTTTTTACAAAACTGTTATCTATCTCTTCTTCACGTTTAATTACAAAATGATCCTTTTTTTCTTGAACATGCCTCATCTCTTCTTCTGAAACTAGAACTTCATCAATTTTTTCACCTGCACGAATTCCGATATATTCTAATGGATAGTTTTTCTTTCCAGTTTTTAATTCAGCATATGCACGAGCCAAATTAATCATTTTTGTTGCAGGTGCTTTTTTAACAAATATTTCTCCGCCTTTACTATTTTTTAGAGAATAAAAAACCAAGTCAATTGCCTGAGTTAAAGTTAACATAAAACGTGTCATATCAGGATGAGTAATTGGCAGTGGCTTGTTTTGATCCAATCGTTTATCCCATAATGGTATAACGCTACCTCTACTTCCTAAAACATTACCATATCTTACACAACAAAATTTTGTTTTATCTTTAGTAATTTCATCTGAAAGGATTAATTTTTCTTGTAATGCTTTTGTCATCCCCATGGCATTAACAGGTTTGACAGCTTTATCGGTACTAACAGCAATTACATTTTTGACTTTTTGTGAAACTGCAGCCGTTACGACATTAAATGCACCTAAAATATTTGTCTTGACTGCTTCATAAGGATGGGCCTCAACTGATGGAACTTGTTTTAATGCAGCTGCATGAAAAACAATATCCATATTTTTTGTCATGGAATGAATTCGTTCATAATCACGTACATCCCCAATCACAAATTGAATTTTATCTAAAATTGGGTTTTCTAATAACTCTTGTCTGAGATTATGTTGTTTATCTTCATCTCTACTGAAAATTCTAATCAATTTTGGTTTGTATTTCATTAATTCTAATATCATTTGGTGACCAAAACTACCCGTACCTCCTGTAATCAAGATATTTTTATTATTTAACACTGATGAATAATCCAAAGTTAGATTATTTCTCCTGACGTAATTAATTAAGTTAATCATCAATAGTACCTTTTAATTTATCCAAAAATTATTAAAAAGTATGAAAGTAATGTCAATTTCAGGTACACGACCAGAGATAATTAAACAAAGTAGAATTTATGCAAAATTAGATAAAAATTTTGAACATATTATGGTTTTTACAAATCAAAATTATACTCCAGAATTAAGTGACATATTTTTTTCAGATATGGGGGTAAGAAAACCAGACTATAATTTGAAAATTAAAACAGATGGATTTGGTTCAGAAGTTGCAGATATTATTTCTAAAACAGAAAAAGTAATGATTAAAGAAAAACCAGATGTTTTAGTATTATTAGGTGATGTAAATAGTGGATTGTCTGCAATTCCTGCAGCTCATTTGGGAATAAAAATTGTTCATCTTGAAGCTGGAATGAGATCATATGACAAAAGAATGCCTGAAGAAAAAAATAGAGTATTAATTGATCATATTGCAACAATTAATTTACCATACATACAATATTGTCGAGAAAATTTAATTCGAGAAAACATTCATCCATCTAGTATCTATGTTGTAGGAAATCCAATATTTGAAGTCATTAATCATTATTTACCAAAAATTGAAGCAAGTACAATTCTAAAAAAATTAAAACTAAAATCAAATGAATTTGTATTGGTAACAGCACATCGTAGTGAAAATGTAGATAATCCTAAAACACTGAAAAATATTTTAGCAGGTTTAGAACAAGTCAACAAACAACTTGGTAAGAGAATAATTTATCCCATGCATCCACGAACATTAAGCAAATTAAAAAAGAAAGATATCCCTAAATGTATAGAAATAATAAAACCATTAGGATTCTTTGATTTTTCAAAGTTAGAACAACATGCATTTTGTTATGTTACCGATTCTGGAACTCTTCCAGAAGATGCTTTAATTTACAAAAAACCATGCGTAATTATTCGAGAAAGTTTTGAAAGACCAGAATTTATTGAAGCTGGTTGCAATATTTTGTCTGGATTAGATCCTAAAAATATTGTAGAATCTGTTAAAACAATCACATCAGCTGTAATTGATTGGGAATGGAATGAGTCATTAGGTGACGGAAGGACCTCCTCCAAAGTGGTCAATATTATCAAAGGTAAATTAATCAGAATACCATCAAAGTTTTAGTATTAATTTATTGTTCATTAAAGAAATGGCTATTTTAGTAACAGGTGGAGATAATTCACTATCAAGGGAATTGCAAATAATTTATGAAGATGTTTTGATTCCGAATTCAAAGGAATTAGATTTAAAAAATAAAGAAAGCATAAAGAAATTTTTTTTAGAAAATAATTTTGATTGTATTATACATAATGAATCTTTAATGAATGTTAGAGAATGTGAAGAGAATAAAGATAAGGCAGTAAAAATCAATGTCACATCAACAAAAAATTTAGTTGATATAATTCAAGAAATTAATCCCGGAATTGAATTTATTCATCTTAGTACTCCGTGTATTTTTGATGGGGTTTCTGGAATGTATACCGAAACATCAATTCCAAATCCTGTAAATTATTATGGTACTACAAGAATGAATGCAGAAAAAAAAGTAAAAGAATTACAAAATTTTGTAATTGTCAGAACAAACTATGTCGATAAAGAAAAATGGCCATATCCCAAAGCATTTACAGATAGATTTGGGACGTATTTATTTTCAAAACAAGTGGCACAGGGAATTTTTGATATTCAACAAGAAAGGATTAGAGGGGTTATTCACATTGTAAGTGACACAAAAATTTCTATGTATGAGTTAGCAAAGATGACTACTCCTGAAATAAAACCTATGACCATTAATGATTACTCAGGACCTCCTGTAACCATGGACATGTCATTGGACTCTACAAAGTGGAAAAAATACAAAATTTCATTGGAATAATTTAGACAAAAATCAAGTATCTATGAGTACAAATCTTAATTAAAAATGAAACAGTTGGTTTTTGAATAGATATGAAAATTGTGATAGTTTCTAGTTATTTTGGAAATGTAATTGGAGGAGCACTGAATTTCATAATAGATTTGTATACAGAATTAGAAAGTAAGGGGAATTTGGTGACTTTGGTATTAGATGAAAGGTATAGAAAATTATTTTCTGAAAGAGGTTTCAACATTATTTGGTTTTCATCAGCAAAAATTACCTCATATTCTCCATCACTGTCATTTTTGAGAATTATTTCAAAAATTGATGCCGATGTAATTCATCTACATGGGTATTTGTCATTTCAAACAGATTTTGGTGCACTTGTTGCAAATTTGAGAAAAATCCCTGTAATCCTAACACCGCATGGTTCACTTTTAGGATATGATTACTTGTATGATTCGTCTACAAGTAAATTACCTTATAGAATTCATGATATGATATCATTAAAGTTACCTGCAAAAATTTCAAAAAAAATTATTGCAACAAGTCAAGCAGAATTTAAAGACTGTAAGAAATTTGGTATTCCAGAAAATAAAATAAAATTAATTCCACTATCATTTAATCCACCAGATATTTTAAAAAGTGAAAAAAGAACAACAAAAAAAACAAGATTGCTTTTTGTTGGAAGAATTGTACCACTCAAAAATTTAGATGTGTTATTAGAAGCAGTGAAGATTGTTAAAAAAGATATTTCAGAAATTGAATTCACAATAGTTGGGGACGAAATATCAGGTAGATTACACGGAGATGTAGGACATAAACAAAAATTGGTTTCATTGATAGATGT
>Ga0222718_10001464_pt1 | contig 22530 bp, 37 predicted proteins | sample C33_27DmetaG_FD_165045 | JGI IMG/M metagenome (GOLD analysis project Ga0222718, IMG submission 165045) | Estuarine water microbial communities from San Francisco Bay, California, United States - C33_27D | ecosystem: Environmental > Aquatic > Marine > Unclassified | place: USA: California...
ACAGATGAGCAAGTTGCTACTTGCAGTATACCAGAACAGTTGATATTGGGTGCTGTGGGCGGTACACAAAAAGAATATCCTATATGTGAACTCAGTTCTGACAGTGATATATTAGAACAACTTGCCGAGTTTGACAGTCAATGCGACAGCACAATGTATTGGGTAGTAGATCCATACGTTACATTTGTGGACAATTGGCATTGGGATTTTATTCCTACCAAATGGGAAGAACATGTGGTGCATGTGTTTCAAGACACTAACGAACAATTTAGAAGTGTGCGATTAGTTCCTAAAGGCACATTCAATGACAGACAGTACACTATAAAACAGATAGTGAACAACAGTTTTACAAATCTAAAACAGGTGTATAGACAAATAACAACACCCACAACGTGGCCCATGTACAATTTTAATAACAGCGATTCGTTAAAACAGCAACTTGAACAATACAGTGAACAGTGTACATCAGAATTGTTTTACACTGTGGACAGTGATGTGATTGTAAATGAAGACTTTTCATACAGTCACACACCTAACTTAGACAGTGTGAACAAAGTCAGTGTGTGGCAGAGATCGAATCCACACACAGGATTAACTCACAGTTACGGTGGAGTTAGACTGTGGCCCAAACAGTTGAGCACAGTGTTAACTGAATGTACCAGTGACAACATACTGTACAACAAAACCAATGCTGGTAAATTACAATACGTCAAACAATCAGGTAGCAGTTATATGCCTTACGACATAGTGTTAATCACATACAAGCAACCTGATGTGGATCAGTTATTAAATAAATTACCTGCAGGCACACTGTTGGTTAATGATGTGGAAGGCATATTCAATGCTCACCAAGTTGCCAGTCATGCAGTAACCACAAAAATGTTTTGGGTGGTTGATGGTGATGCTGATGTTGTAGAAGATTTTGACTTCAGTTATATTCCAGACATATATGATCAAACTGTAACTCATGTGTGGAACAGTGAAAACCCTGTTACAGGAGATACATATGGATATGGTGGTGTTAAACTGTTTAACACACAGGCAGTACGTGATGCTACCAGTTGGGGCATAGACTTTACCACGGGACTCAGCAGTAGATTCAAGGTAATAGCAGACGTAGCCTGTGTAACACGTTTTAATACAGATGCTTATAGCACATGGCGTAGTGCTTTTCGTGAGGGTGTCAAACTTACACTAAGTGAAGACCCTGACAGTGATCAACGTTTACAAAAATGGTTGAATCCTTTACCACAAAGTAATTTTACTGAACATGCTAAAGCCGGAGCATCACAAGGTATGGAATTTGCCCAAATAAATAAAGATAACTTACAAGAATTAAACAAAATAAATGATTATGAATGGTTACAACAAAAATATAAAAGCCTTAATAACTAGTGGTTGTAGTTTAAGCGAAACTATATCATACTATAAAGAAAAAAAATTGGCTACTTGGCCAATATATTTAAATAAGTATATTAAACCTGAAAAATTTTTATCTTTAGGTTTAGGCTCAATAGGTAATGAACTTATAGCCAAAAAGGCCATTCATGGTTGTGAGCAACTTTTGAAAAATTATAAACCAGAAGAAATTTTATGTGCTATTAGTTGGAGTGGAATTTTTAGACATAACAGAATAGTTGAAAAGAAATCTTTTTTATCAGAAAAATTTAGAGGTATTAAGAAAAAAGTTATAACTGAAGAACCTGATAATATGACATGGAAGTACCAATTTTCTAACTATGAAAATCTGGTTATTGACGAAGAAGCATTCAGTATAATATATTTTAATCAATGGAAAGATATAAAAGAATTAGATTACTACTATGGTATTTTTGAAAATCAAATAAATTGTCTGGAAAATACAATGACGCAAATACATTATATAGAATCCTATTGTGTTTCTAAAGGGATAAATTATATTTGGACAACAATAGATAATGAATATTTTTGTAAAGACATGACTGCTATAAAAACAAGAAAATATATGGATCATTGGTCTTTAAAACATTTATTTGATAGATTACAGCATTCTCCTAACAGACTAAAGTATAGTATAAGTAATTGGGTTAGCATAAATTCTCCTGAAAATATGCGTAAAGATTATATACACCCTGACAGTGAGGGCCATAAAAAATACTTTGATGAAATAATGTTACCACATTTAGAAAAAAATGGAATCTATTAATTTAAAAACATGGCAAGAAGTGTCATACTTTTTAGACGAAGGCTTTTGGAGGCCTTCTCCTACATATTTTGAGCACATAATACAACATAAAACGTTATACCCTACAGATGCATTTAGCAAAGGACAACTGGCCAGTAAAAGTTGGTTACTAAAAGTGTTATACTCTGTCATACTAGAACAGCATAAAATAAATTACCCACTTGCCACTACACCCAATCTTAAAAATATAGAAGTTGCTATTTTAGGCAGTTGGATTGGAGCCATTGTAGAACCTTTACATCAGTCATTTCAAATAGATAGAATTTATGGCATAGACATAGACTCTAAATCCATTGAACTTAGCGAAAAACTAAATCAAAGATATGTACAAGACAACTGGAAGTATAAAGGAGTTGTTGCTGATGTAAATAATTTAAATTGTGGTAACATGGAATTTGAGACAGGTGGCGAACTTATTCAAACTAAACCAGATTGGATAATAAACACCAGTTGCGAACACATGAATACAGATTGGTTTGATACCGTAGCAGACGACCAACTTATTATAATGCAGACTAATAATAACCCAGATTTCGAGGGTCACACAAACACATCTTGTTCTATACAAGAAATGGAAAACAAATATCCTCTCACAAAAAGTCTGTATAAGGGCGAATTAATAACACCCAGTTATACTCGCTTTATGCAAATAGGATACAAATAAAAACTCCCTTTTAGATCACTATCTAACGGTCATAAAAAAAGGGCTCCTTGTGGAGCCCTTAAAATACTATGCTCTTAGGTAGGGAGTAACATAGGTAGGCGCATAGTATTTTTAAACTATATACTTGATATATTTTTTGCTAAATGTGTCTCTGAGTTGCTTATCCAAATCAGTTCTAACATTAAACTTGATACCATAGTCTTTCATGATTGTTCTAAACAAGAACACAACCATTTCGGGTTCAAAATTATCAAAACTAAACTTAACAGTGTTATTAAGATTTTTTCTAATAGCATCTGTCATTCCAGTATCTTTGTATAATTCATTTAGCTCATAAGCCAACCCAACAACTAAACTGTATTTGGCACTTAGCTCTGAACTAACTTTATTATCAAGTTTCTTGGCTTTGCCTTCTAGTATATCAGCAGGATTAGGCAAATGTGAAGCAACTTTTCTATGTTCTACAAATTTGATCGCCATACCCTCACCAATAGCACCAGCAATTTCTGCCTTCTGTTCAAAGTTTTCAGCATCATCAAACCCGTTAGCATTTAACATTTCACTAACAAAAGTCCAACTTCTGGGTGTAGCAAAGGCCTGTGAACTGCTTTTTGCGTCAAAGTCAAACAAGTCACCTTTACTGTAAGTTAAATAACCTACAACATCAGGGTGTACGTTGTTATTAACAGCCCATTGTTGCCAATCATCAAAATTGACATCCATATTAATGTGCCTAAATCTGTTTGCCAAAGGCGCCGGCATTCTGAATGTGACGCCTCTGTCTGTTTCTCTGTTACCTGCGGCAATAATTCTAACATTTTCAGGTAATTTATATTGACCGATTCTTCTGTTCAATACCAACTGATAAGCCGCCGCCTGTACACTTGGAGGTGCTGAATTAAGTTCGTCCAAGAACAATACAACATTATCAAATTTACCAGCAAATTCTTCGCTAGGTAAGTCACTGGGCGGTGACCATTCCATTTGATTTGTTTCAGGGTTCCTAAAAGGATATCCTCTTAGGTCTGTAGGTTCCAGTAAAGCCAATCTCATATCAATCATTGTGGCATTACCTAAATCACCACTTGATACAATGGACTCTACCAATTCTGATTTACCAATACCTGGTGCTCCCCAGATAAAAATTGGTCTGTTTACTTGTAAAGATCTAAGTAAAATAGGCTTTACTTGACTTGCTCTTACTTTAAGTGTATCCATTAGTTACTCCTTTTTTTCCTAACTATGTATATAGTATAGCAAAAATTCAGTATTTGTCAACACCTTTTATTAAATTATTTCTATAAAAGATTCTATGTCAGAACCGTTTATTTTATACCAACTCGCGTCTTCCTTGTTATATAACACCATTTTTTTCTTAGTAAAATAGTATGGCCAATTCATTTGATTATCTAATACCAAATACATTTTAGGAGTAGGTATTATACTGTGATCAAACTCCCAAAACTCAAAATTTCGTTTACATATTTCGTTACCTAAATATGAAAGTTTTAATCCTTGTGGTTCTCCGTTTTTTATACGAAAATTATTAAAAATTTTATAAGGTAAACTCTTTTTGTCTATACCTTTAAATTTTTCATAAAAAAGATTTTCTTTGCCAAAGCCTGGTCTTCTGGAAGTATTATGTAGTAATCCTTTTTTTATTTGATTTGATATAATATCCAGTACTTGATATTGTAAATATTCTTTATTTGTTTTTGATGTCATCTTCGGTCACAGCAGGACCTTTTACCATTTGGTGTACAGTGAAATCTTCTGTGTTAAATAATTTGTTTAATCTTTCTGCTAGATTAAAGGCATGTCCAGGATTACTAAAAGAAACTTTTTTATATTTAGGACCTGGGTAGCTCAACAGAGTATGTAATATTCTCAAATTAATAGGTTGGTCCTGGTAATAAACACTATAGATATTATCTGCTAATAATACCTGTTCTGATTTATAAGTATTTTTATTAACTGCTTCTAGTAATATTTCTGGTTTAGGTCGGCTCATGTGTATTTTTCTCCATACACATGTATTTATCTTATTTTTTATTAAAACAGTTGTTTATAATTGTTCTTTGGCTTCGACAAGAGCTTTAAATTCTGTAAATCCGCCAATCTTTTCGCCGTCTACAATTATTTGTGGGAATGTTCTAGCACCTGGAAATGTTTCCATTAGTGTTTCTCTATTAAAGTCCTCATCTAGCATTTTGTATGTTAGTTCGTGGCCTTCTCTTTCTGCTAATGCCTTTGCTTGTACGCAAAAAGGACATTGTGGTTTGCTGTAAATTTCTACTTTCATTATTCTTTTATCCTTGGTTTTAAATCACATGTTGATGGTACTTCCATTCCATTAACTTCAGTATCAAATTCAACTTCCATACCTCCCTTTAATTCTGCTGGAGCAGATGGACTAGTAACGTGATGACGTTTTAGGTATATGTTTGACTTGCCAGCAGATACAATTCCGTATTGTTTCCTGCTGTTCCAAAAATTTAATGTTCCTGTTTTCATCTTTTTATTTATTAATGCTTATCATGAGTTTACATAAAATAAGGTCAAATCTATTTTCAAATGTCAAATATAAAATTTGGTCCTCATACCAATTTTGTCTGGTATAATTCATATTCTTATTTGGAATAAAATGCCATCCCCATTTACCACTTACAATTTTAGAAATTTTATCTATTGCTGTCATAGGAATAGCATACTCTGTAGTTTTCCAACTATGTTTAAATATTTTGTTATATCCGCAATCGTTTGGTATGGTGTACATTATTTTGTCTTTTGAAGTCTATTTAAGGATTTAAGACTTTGTTTACATTCTATTTGTGTTTTAAATGGGCCTGTATATCCATAATTTAAAAGTGTTGAATATTTAGGACAGTAAGCATGTTTCCAGCCTTTATCAAAATTAATACAGTACCAACCTGCGGCGTAATATACATCACTTTCTGCTGTTTTGGCATATAAAGGAACATTTGGATTAAAATCAGGGTGTCCTTCGTCTACAGGATATGGGGTACTGTAGTCAATTACATGTCCTTTAATAAAAAATGTTTCGTCTTTTGACATTGGATCTGTGTTTTGTTCTTTAAATAAATTCACATTTCCAAAATGACTTGCTACCTGTGTTTCTTCATCAAACTCAATAGTTTCTTTTCCGTTTATATAAAAGAAATGTTCCTGATTATTTTTATTTAAAATACCCAGTCTGTTATTTCCTTGCCTTACTAACCATGCTACATCAGATATTTGTTGTAGTTGTGTTTTGCTTCTTTTTGCTGTTTTTACCATGTGTGTACTCCTTTATTTAACTTGCCCATTTAAAAACTCCGCATATCCTGTGGCATCATCACTCATTCTTTGTAGGTTCCATTTACTACAGAACTTCATGAAATGTATGCCAACCTGTGATACAGGATTAGGATCTTTATTTATTGCCTTATTGACATTATCTACCAGTTGCTCTTTTATTTCATCTGGTTGGGCCGTTAAATCTATTAAAATTTTGTTGCGTTCAAAATCATCAATAACTCTGTGTTCTTGCTCTTCATGATCTATCCATCTTTGTAACATAAAGTTATTATAATCAAATCCGCCATTGTGTCTATCATTAAATGCTTCTAATATACCAGTTTTATTTCTGGTTCCTTTTGCTCTTGCTCCTGGATAGGCACTAAAAATATTATCCGAACTATCTCCTCTTACACATTTTTCGAATAGTGTAAATTCTGGATTTACAGGAGGTTTAGGCTCTCCTGTTTTTTTATCTATCACAATTTCTCCTGTTTTAGCACTTTTAAATCCATCTAGACTTACTATTTGATCTGTGGTACCGTTATATTGTATTACATTGTCTGCTAATAACTGATAAAAGTCACTGTCTGTACTAACAATAACATGCTTGTCTTCAGGATGTTGTTGTATCCAGGTAGCAATTAAATCATCTGCTTCAGCATTGTTTTGTTGAATTACAGTACAATTAGTTTTAGTGTCAAAAAACTCTATCATGTCATTGTAAGACTCAAAAAACATTTCATCATCTTCTTGCTCTTTGATGCTTCTTTTATCCATAGCAACTTTTCTGTTTGCTTTATATGGCGTATAAAAGTCTTTACGCCAACTACGACCTTCTAAACACATTACGACATGATCTCCGTTAAAGTCACGCCATACTTTTCTGATACTGTTAAACATAATGTGCATAGCCATACCAACTCGCATATCTATATCCTTTCCTCCGCCTACATGTTTAGCACGAAAGAACATGTTTAAACTATCTACTAATATATAATTTTTCATTTTATATCCAGGTCGTTATTTATTATACTATCAAATGGTGATTCTTTCAAGTTTTTTTCTCTTGCCTCGTTAAAGTTTCTTTTTAAATCATATGACAGATACTTTTCATAGTTGTCTAAAACAAATTGTATTTCCTGATAGGTCATATCTGATAATACATTCCCCACAACTGCGTCAATCTTTTGTGAAATTTCTAACAGTTTAGTTTTTGCTGTCTGTTCTGTCTTGCTCATTATTGATTGTTATAACGTCATCTTGATTGGTTGAATCTTTTAATCCATAGTCCTGGTCTGCTATTTCCTGTATCAGCACAGTTCTACAAACATCATTAAACCATTTGTTAACAACGGCTTCATCACTTTCACCAGTGTAACCATTATTATGTAAAAACTTAACAAACTGATCGTTCCAATCTAATTCCATAAAACCTGCTTTGGCATTCTCAGGATTTACATCTAATTTTAAAACATTAACATAAGGCTCGTTTTTTAAATCAGCAACTTGTTTATCATATTCATATTTGCCAATTTTACCATTTTTTAACTGTACTTCTAATTTAGCGATATGTTTATCTACATCAGTTTCTGCTTCTATTTCAGCAAGAGCTTCTTCTAACTCTTCTCCATCATAATAATATTCTGCTTCTGCTATTGCTCTGGACTTACCTTTAAGTCCCCAACTGGCTGGCATTATACCAAAAGGCAGTTTAGTTTTCTTCGCCATCTTTCTTCTCCTCAATTACTTCTGTTATACTTCTTATATAACAAGGATATATAGACTTTTTATAAAAATTTACAGGAATAATCCTGTCACCTACTGTTAGTGTACTTAATCCACCAAATGATCTAAACTCTAATCCTGTGGCAAAATCTATATCCCAACAATATGTGGCAAATTTAATATCCACTTTTTTGTTACGATTAAGTGTTAATCTAAGTGTTTCAGTATCATCTATCCATTTCCAGGTTCTAATATCTCTTATACTGATACTTCTAACTTGTACTTCATCTTTAGTTACTGGAATACCATGTTCTGTGTAACCTATAATATCATCATTAGCAGACAAATATGCTAAAATAAAAAAAGTTCCTACAAGTATTAACACAAACTTTTTAATATTACTCATTATGTCCCCCAAGCATTGCCAAATAAATTTATATGTAATCTGGGACTAAATTTATATCCTGTGTTCATACATATTTCTGCCACACCTTTTTCTGTCAGTGTTTGCTGTTCTAGTGTAGCACCCTCAGGCATTAAATACACAGCATCTAAATCAACTTTAGAACACTTATAACTATCAACAAACATATCTACTTCTTTAATACATTCTTGATCTCTAACAACGAACTTTGTATATAAGTAACTGTTATCAACTTGATTCATTGTTAATAATACATCTGGTTTTAGTGTATCAAATAGTTTTTCACCGCTAATGCTTAGTTTGGGACTTGTACTCCAAGTAACATGTATTGGTGCTTCATTTAAGTACTCAATTAGATCTTGTTTAACTTCTTGTGTACCATTTGTTTCAAATGTAACATTTTTAAGACCCACTGCTTTACATTTATCTAAAAGTGCTGGCCAAACACGTTGCCACCCCAGTAGCGGTTCACCACCTGTGATCACCAAGTGTATGTCTTCACCGTGTTGGCCAGTGAATGTGCCATTTGGTAACAATGATGTGATGTGATCAAACACTTCATCTACAGATCGAGTTAACTGTAAATGTTTATACTTCATTGCCCAACTGGCACTGCTGTCACACCCAATGGGTGTAACGGGTAACTCATCTATGCTTTTATATGCTTCTGGATGATTCTTGTCTGCTCTAGGATCTGTAGCATAAGGCATCTGATCTGTTGCAATCAAATCTCCTCTAGGTTGTCCAAAACCCGCACATTCAAAGTTACAGCCGAATACTCGTAAAAAGATACTAGGCACACCAACAAATCTGCCTTCACCTTGTACACTGTAAAATGCTTCACTGTACCGTAACTTCATTCTCTTCCTTTAATAAGTCTAAAATTGCTTGGTCTGTTAAATCTGAATCAGACAATGCTTTTTTAACACTATTATATATTATTCCATGTAAATTGTCAATTTGTGTATCTAAAGAACCTTCTAATTTTGCTTCTATAGATTCTATAACACAATTTAAAAAACCTTTATTAAATAAACTTTCTATGTTTGTGTCTTTGGGTGTAAAAATTCTGCCAAATTGAATAAGTTTTAGAAAAATACTATCACTAACACTAGTAGGTTGTATTTCTAAAAATCCTTCTCTAATTTCTATTCTGAGATTTATTAAATTACTACCATCAAAATCATAATGATCAGCAAGATAATCTACAGCATCTAAAACATCTGCTTCTGTAACTGGGTACCTGTTTGTAATCCAGTCCATTCTTCTTCTGTCTAATACATCACTTATAATATCTCTAATAGGCACAAACAGACTGCCAACAACTATGTTTCCGTTTCTGGTTGTTATATTTAAATTATTGTCCACAAGCAAAATCCTGCTGAAGTTTGATATTATCAAAGAACTCTTTCTTTGTTCCAGGATCTTCCATAAATCTGCCTTCTAAAACAGTTGTTTGTGTAAGACTGCTATGTGCCATAATGCCACGATTTTCGCAACACCCGTGCTGAGCCTGGATATATACACCAACATCTTTACTGCCAGTTGCTTTCATTATTTCTCTAGCAACATCGTTACAAAGTTCTTCTTGTAGTGTTCCGCGTCTAGCACACCATTGTGCTATTCTAGTGTACTTAGAAAGCCCTATGAGCTTGTCTGCCGCAATAATACCAATATATGCTGTACCTGTAACAGGTTGATGATGATGCGAACAAACACTTTTAAGTTCACTGCGAACAACTAACATACCTCTGTAGCCTTCTTCTACTTCATTAGGAAATGCTGTGGCATTAGGCATAGGTTCATACCTGCCACTCATTAGTTCATTAATATACATTTTAGCAAGACGTTTACCTGTTGCCTGACTGTTAGGATCATTTTGTCTGTCTATAATAAGACTGTCTAACACACTTTCAAATTTAGGAGTAAGTTCATCTATTAGTGCGTCTTTATCACCTTCTTCTAAATATTCACTAATGTTATCACTAGCCCAAAATTTCCCGTTTGCTTGTTCGATTCTTGCTTTAATCAAATCGCTTATTGCCATTTTGTTTTTCCTCGATTTTATTTTTAAGTTCTTCTATTTCTCTTTTTAAAGTTAGTTTTTCTAACTTCATTTTTTCTAAATCACTGTTATTTAGATGATGAGTATACTCTTCCTCAATTTTCTTGTCTAAATTTCTGTGTATTTCTTCTAAATGTTTTAAATGATTAGTTAAACTCTGAACTGTACTCACTACTTCCACCATTCCTCATAAGGGAATACGATCCAGGGATTATAGTCTGGTTGTAACGTTCTACCAGTATAATCAACACTACCAAAATTACTAGAAGTTTTAGTTATTAATGTAGCACATCTAACATCAGACAGTTGTGATTCTTCTGCTATTATTTCAAATATACCTTTAAGTGTAGCACCTGAATCATTTATATCATCTATTACTAAGATATTGTCTGAAAAATGTTTTTTTACTATGTGTCTTAATGTCTTATCGTCTGTGATATTACCATCTCTCAACTGCCATCTGATACCCTCAAACGGCACCTCAAAATAATGGCTTAACATTACACCAGGAATATAACCACCTCTACCTGGACCAACAATAACATCTGGTGTAAAACCATCAACAACCATTTGTTGTATAATACTATTTAGATCTTTTTGTAAATCTGTAAAGGAATATAGTAGTCTTTCCATAGTTTTATTATAGCAAAATATTTATTTTTGTCAATTACTTGTAAGCAGAAATTTCGTCACTTACAATATCTTCCAATGTTTTAATTGGTTCCCAGCCTAATAACGCTAAAGCCTTGGCTGTGTTAGCATCTGTTCTATCAGTATCACCAACTCTTCTAGGACCAACAGCAACATCTACTGTTTTGCCTGTCTGTTTCTCAACTTCTGCTATCAAGTCTCTGATGCTTTTAGGAGAACCAGCACCAATATTAAATATGCCACTCTCTCCACCATCAAACAAGTAGTTTAAACTTGCCAAATGTGCTGTAGCAATATCAAATACATGAGTGTAATCTCTTACCGGTGTACCATCTGGAGTATCAAAATCACTACCATTTATTGTAAAAGTTTCTTCCTGTATTGCTTTTTCCACCAACACAGGTAAAACATGTTTCTTTTCTGGAAGTCTATATCCTAAACCTTCATAACTGCCTGCGGCACAAAAATATCTTAAACTGGTATAGTTAAAATCATGTACTGCTGATAAATCTTTTAATACCGTTTCTATTATTGCTTTAGTTTTACCATATGGTGTAAGTGGATTTAATTCATCTATTTCTGAATTAAGAAGCATGTCTGATTTTCCATAAACACTACTTGAACTGCTAAAAACAAAATTTTGTATTCCAGCATCTATGGCATTTCTAAGCAAAATAATTGTGTTAGCAACATTGTTAAAATAGTATTCTTTTGCTTTTTCAACGCTCTCTGGCACACTGTGATGGGCGGCCAAATGAATTATAGCATCAGGTTTAGTTAATTCTAATATACCTTTAATTTGATGATTATCTAAATCAAATGGATATTGTATAATTCCTTCCATGGGTCTTTTATTTCTGTCAATATTGATAACATTATAACCACTGTCAACTAATAGTTTACAGGTTACACTACCTATAAAACCACTACCACCAGTTACTAAAATTGTTTTTTGTTTTTCTTTCATTTTATTCACCAAACCATAAATTAAATACTTTAGAAGTATCTAATTGTATGCTCATATCTTTATAATTTGTCAGTGCCTCCACAGTCATATCTACACTTTCTTCAAATCTGTCAAACAGTTTAAAGTCAGGATATAACTCAGGATACACTAATCTATTAGGCAGTACAGGTGTACAACCCAAATACACGGCTTCAGCAACACCGAAACCGAAGTTTTCCTGTAAGGCATAACTAACGATAGCCTTACTTTTACCAAGCAGAGCATAATACTCATTCTTGGATAAATTTTCTTCCTGTGTCCTCACAAATCTTACAGGAAAATCAATTCTTTCAGAAACCTGTTTCGCTAATTCATCAAACAACCATGGTTGTTTTTCATCACAAATTCTGCCATTAAAGACCACAATGTTTTCTTTTTGCTGTCCTTTGTGTGAATCGAGTCCTGTGTAGTCTACAGGTAAACCTGTTACAACTAACTTGTCAGGACTCACAATTCGCTTTTTAAGTATATCTTGTTTTATAAAATTACTGGCACAAAAGATCGTATCACTTATATCAAATATAATATCTTCAAAGTTTTTTGCCCATCTTTCCATATCTCTAACAAAATCTGTATCAGTAAAACTACCAGCATGTATAACACCAGTTAATTTAACATCTATGTTGTTAAAATATTTTATATAAGCAATATTTTCTATGCCAGGAAACCATATATCACTAAAAAAGAAACGGTCTCCATTGTGGATTTCACCTCTTTCAAACATAGCAGATATTTCTGCCATTTGTAAACTTTTAAATTTACTTGTAAAGGCGGCATTAAGAAATTGACCTTCAGGAAGTGGAGGTATTTCATATGTAGGCATAACTTTTACATACTCTATATTATTTTCTGTAAAATAATTTTCTATATCACGATCCATATGAACAGTATATCTGCCTGGAATGTGTTCTAAAGGTATGTAAATAATTTTAGCCATATTACATTGAGTTTTTCTTGTCCTGAATTTCAGTTCTTCTTGTTTTACAAAGTTTTGAAATTTCCATTAGTGCTTTTCTGGCTCTAGCGGCGGCGGCCTTAACGCCATTAATTTCAAATTTTTCGTTCTCTTCCAAATACTCTTCGTAGAACTTTTTGATTAGTAGATGTGTTTCTGTCATTTTTTTCTCCTTTAAAGTTTATGATTAACAAACTCTACGTTGTTAATTAGGTCATAATCCGCTTTATATGCAGATCGTATAATATTTTCGTCAACTTGTTGAATTAATTTATTTAATGTAGTATTTCGTTGCTGATTGCGAAAGATACCTCCATAATGCATGGAAATGTCATTTATTATAGTGTCTTTCATATAAAAATAATCAACTGGTATATGAGATTTTTCATGTACGCCTATTAAAAATAAACACTGTGGTGTAAAATGCTCATCATTTGTGGTTACACTAAATGTATTACGTGCACCTGGGCTAAATTTAACAAAATTGCTTTCACTATTCAGAATTCTAGATCTAGATGTACCCAAATACATATTCAAAGCACTCTTAAATCTGTCAACAGGATCTCTTAAAATAACACAAAACCTTTTAACAGCAAGAGCGTTTAAATCACCACTAGCCCACGGGTGCTTTAAAGTGGCTGCACGTATAGATGTACTAGCATTTTTGGGGATATGTACAATTGCCAAACCAGATTCTGGATGGAAAACACAATATCCTCTTTTACGCTTAAAGTAAGGGTGAGTATTGTATAACTTTTTGATTAGTAGATGTGTTTCTGTGTCCATTAGTTTACCTTGACATGTTTTTATATTCCATTTCGCAACCGTTTTCATTATCTTCGGCTACTGAAATCTTTATGTAACGTCCTGGATACTTCGCTTTAATTTGCTCAGCCAAGTCATCAGCAATCATTTCACACGATTTAAAATCTAGTTGGAGAACATCTTCATTGTAAAGTTTCTCCAACCATCTCTTAAATTGTATGAATTCAATGTCTCTGTCATCATGGAACACCTCAATCCACACTTTAAAGTGAAAGATGTGTCTATGAGGATAACCTAGAAAACTAACGTCATACTCGTCGCCAGTTGCTAGATTAGGATCTTCTAATGCCGCAGGATACTTATGTATACCTTCTTTACTAAATGTTACCCAAATACTTCTCATGAATATTCCTTACGATATGTTTATTGCTTGTGGTCCTTTTGAACCTTCAGTAACATCATATGTAACTGCTTGATCTTCTTGTAAAGACTTATATCCATCACCTGCTATTGCTGTATGATGTGCAAACACATCTTTACTGCCATCGTCTGGTGCTATAAATCCAAATCCTTTACTTGAATCAAACCATTTTACTTTTCCTGTCGCCATTCTATTTTCCTCTTTTTGAAGTCTTACCTTCGTTGTTAAATTCTAAAGGTACTTCCTTCAAAACTACATGTCCATTTGGACTATGTTCTTTAATAACCATTAGGCTTCCTTGTTAGGATCCCAAATAGTTAAATTCTTTTTACGCAGTCGGTTTACTACCAACTTGTATCTGCTTTGTTCTTCTTTCCATTCTTTTAACCATTTATGTCCATCACGTTCTGCATCAACAAAGATAGCATTAGTAAATGCTAATGGTAATAATATTGCCACGTGAATAATAATACTGACTACAGTATTATAATTAAAAAATCCTAAGTAGTTTGCGGCTAAGAAGCCAAAGAATACACTCCATATAGTAAACAGTATTAACATAAAGTAAGTCTGTAAACTTGGGTCTGGTATATACTTTAGTGGATTGTATCTAACGTCCATTACACGTCTCCAACCATTTATAAGTCCCATTACAGTTCTTCTAAATAGGCTAGGTTTTTTAATACTTGGTTCTATCATTCCATTCTCCTATTCTATGTGATTTCTCACAAACTCTTTTATTACATGTATTCCTACTGATGCCCATGTAATTACAATTAAACTCCATATTAGTATCTCAGTCATCTACTTCAGGGTCAAAATTGTTGTCATCTTTATGAGGATTACCGCCCTCATACCAACTTCCTTCTTTTTTAGGAAGTGGATTATCATAATAATCAGTAATGCCTGCACGTTGTCTTTGTTTCTTTTCATATACAAGGACAGAACTGCCTATCATAAAAATAAATGCGGCTATACTTAATACTATTCCTATTACTAAATTAAATATTTCAATCATTGTTCTAAACTCCGCACATTAGTACACAACCTGTACTTAAATATTTCAGCAAAATTAAAAATGTACAAGCCACAGATAAAGCAAATATTACTCTGTGATCTTCTACTTGGCTTTCTAAAAATAGTTTAAGCCGTAAATAAAATTTTACCATTTATATCCTATTGTAACATTTAATACATTATTGTCAACCGGATCTTCTGTGTATGTGTTGTTTAAACTTAAAATCATACCATTATCAAAGTTATAGTTTAATGCTGTTTCGTTTCTCACATAGTCCTCACTGGCATCGCCCCATTCTAACAAATATTTGTTTGTAAAATCCACTTTGTCTGTTAATTTAAAAAAGAACCATAAACTGTTTCTGTAGATAAGTTCATCCGTTAAATCACTTTTTAAATAACCTACTGAAAACTCATTACTGGATTTAAATCTTTCTGTTCTTAATAACTTGTATCCATATCCGTATGCCATAACAGTTCTAACTTGATTTGCTCTAAGTTTGTCCTGATCATATATAGTTTGAGTAAACACATAATGTTTTGGCAAAGAATCAAAAGTGTGGTTAAACTTTATACTTCCATAAAATTCATCTAGTGTTTTAACACCATCTACTTCTTTAAGAATATAGTCAACTTCTGCCACATACTGTGCTAAATCGAATTCTTTTTGATCGTCTAAACTAATAGCAAATGTTGTTTCATCACTGTTAATGAATGTTCCACCAACTTTGGCACTGCCTGTGGCAAAAGCAGGTATAGAAAATAATATCACTAATCCAGCAATAACTCCTAATCCAATTTTGCCTATAAAACGTTTTTCTCTATCTGTTAACATCTTTTTCCTTTTTTTAATTTCTAAATACTAACTGGACAAAATATTCACCAGTTTATCACAAGGTTGGTCTATAATACTTTGTTCTACTTCTTCTAGTGTTATATCACACCAATTACAATTTTCTCCTTGAGGTATCTGAGTTTCACCTACTTCTTTACAATAGTGTGTCCAAAACTTAGTCGTCATAAAGATATTCTAATATCTCTTCTGGAAATTCTGCACCATTTTTAACGCAAAATTTTAACAGTTTAAGAAAAAAATCTTGCAGTCCTTCTTCAGTTTCAAATTCTGGTTCCAACTCTAACTGTGTTTTAATACCATCTTCATCTAGTGAAGTTATTTGTATTTTCATTAATTTACTCTTTTAACTTTATGTTGTCTCTTTTCCAGTACAGGCACAAACTTTTCATAATTTGACCAGTCCCAATTAGTTACATGTAAAGCATATTTTTCTGCTATTTCACAAGATAACCAAATCTTTGCTTTAATAAGTTCTTCAAATATAAAGTTCCAATCATTTACTGGATTTTCTGTTTCTGGATTAAACGATCCATTAAAACCCAAATAAACATGCTCACAACCGTGATTGAGGGCCCTCATTAAAATTTCTTTTGGGTTTTGTTTGCCTTGTACAAATAATGTATCAAGACCGTTTTTGTCTTTGCCTATAAAGAACATTAAACTTCAAAATCTCCTGACATAATTTCATGACCCATAGCCGCGATATCATCGTCCTGATCAAATTCTTCTTCTTCAAAGAATTGGCCAAATCCAGCATTTGTTTTTGCTCCAAAACTCATTTCGTCTAACAGTTTGATATTATCTTCTATTAGTTGATATGGATCTGTACAAGCAGGATCTAATACTTCCTGACAGAAACTATCAAAGTATAATACCTTGGCTGGAACATATGGACTAAACTCGTTGCTCTTGCCTGACTTTTTATCGTTTATATAATCTTTGTAATTTACATCGGTTCTAAACTTCTCTACGTCAGCAAGTCTGTTTGCTTCTTGTACTGCGGTAATATGGTTGTAAACACTATGAGCCATATAATATAGATAACTCTGTGTGTCCCAACTTGTAGCAGTAGCACTTTTAGGTTTACCATTTTTGTCTTTATCGCCTTCAGCCATAGCACAAATATCTCCAGTAGTAAGCCTGCTCATTATGGGACTGTGAGCAAAAGGCATAGGTAAATCAGAGCCTTTAAGTGCCTGATTATCTATAGCTCTGTCCATCAAGTAACTGAATTTCTTAGGATGGAAACTGTTATGTGTGTATGTGGAACCATAGGCACTGTTAACAAATGGGCTGGCGGCATCCATGCTTAAACAAATATCTGGGCTATCATGTTTTCTTAACATTCTTTGTATACTGGTCAAGTAACATGCCCAATCCAGTTTACCTGTACCCAAGAAGTGTATCCAACCTTTGCCTTCCAGTAGTCCATCTTCTCTAAGTTTAAGTATCCTTCTAAGGGCCATTCTCATGTTACGTTTTTGTAAGTCAGCAAAAGCATATCCTTCTAGTGCTAGTTCACTATTGCCGTATGCTTCTTGGCAAAACTTAGGATCACTAAAATGTTTGACTTGCTCATACCAATGATCACATGTGGGTTCATCAACACCACTCATGACATTTAAAAACTTACACTTACCTGGAGTTCTATTTTTCATATAATAATCCAGGTTAAACAAACTGATCTGCATAGTTTGTTCAAATGTTTCTAATCCTGTTTTCTTATTAAATGGAGGGAAGGCCGCAAAAGGAGGAACATCAAGTGTCATTGCCCAGTCACATTGTTCTTCCTCCCATTTGAGAATCTTATCTACAAGTTTTAGTCTTTCAGGATCGTCTGGATTAATAGCATTAGCCCAATCCATTTTGATAACACCTGTGGCTATCTGGAAACCACCTGAGTCTCCTAGTATCATTGTTTTGCTTCTGTCTCGGTCAGTAATCATAGGCTCAGTATCTAATTTACTTAAATCTAACTGAGCATGACCGGCAGAATATAGCCCCCACGGATAATGATAGTATGTGTCCTGGTTTTTTAGGAAATCCATGCCCTCATGACCTAATTCAAGGCCTTCAGGTATCCTTGGAGCACCTTCTTTTTGTAGTTTATCTAGTTGCTTAACATAGAAACTACTAATAGCAGGCAAATAAAATGCGTAATCTTTTTGTGTCTTTCCTAAATCTATCATATTAATCTTCGTAATCTGCTTCTAATTGTGCTGTGTGTAAGGCAAATTCTAAAGGCACAGCGATACCTTTATCCATACATATTTCAGCAAGTTTTCTTAATTCTTGGTCGTTTAATATACAAATATCTTCTACAAGTATGTCTAACATATTAACTTCTTGCTGGTAACAGGTATGTATATTTTGCTAGTCCACTGTCAACAATAATTTGTAACAATCCCTGATCATTAATACTCATTACACAATTTCCTGTTTCACCAAGTCTTAAAATTTTAAGTACAATATCAAGTGGCCATCTCCAATCTTTATTGATTGTACCATCTATATCACTGCTGATTAAAATTTTAGTTCTGTCGCTAACACCATCCCCAATATGGAAAAATAGTTGTGTACCATCAGTTTTAGGACTAAAATTTGCTTCATATGTTCCTAGCACACTATTAAAGTAACTTAAATCTTTTAAGTTCTTGTCAGTAGGTACAATGTTTACATCAAACTCAGCACCTTTAAATTTAATACTTTTAAGTTGTTGATTTATTACATCTGCTAACATAAATCTGTAATGAGCATCATTACCATCAGCACTAACAAATTCAACCTCTACAGGAGTATCAACACCGTTTCTTTCCTGGTTAACAACTTTAACTTTAGAGCCATCACCATCAAAACCTGGATACTGTAAGTAGCCTTGTAGCACACCCATTCTGCTTAAACCAATTGTGGAATCAACAAAGTCAGGAACAGGACTATGTGTTTCTGCTTTAAAGATTACTGATTTGTCAGGATCAACAGTTTCAATTTCTGTTTTATCAACTTCTCCTGTTACTTTTACCATTTCAAATATACCCAAACCATGTGTATGTTTGAGCACGTCTTTAAAAAAATCTTTTATCATATATATTTCTCCAAGATACAATAATTATTATACATTACTATTTAGATTTGTCAATATAAAAATACCCATTTTCTTCGATCAAAATTCAAAAAATGTTGATAAAGTTTCACTTTGTGTTGTCCTACTTAAATCAAATCCTAATGGGCCTAATACATTTTCTACTTTTTTATCCACAACACTTTGTTCCATGCCTTTTTCATCGAAGGGCAACTCTTTAAACCATGTGGGTAAATTCAGTTCATCTGTGGGATATGCTATACTTGTATATCCCATGGGATTGTTTCTCAGTTTACATACAACCACTTTCATACCGTCTGTTATAGGCAGACTGTAGTTGTCGCTGTTTGCTTGTCTTAAATTATTCCAATTAATACTACCTCTTACATGTCCTGGAATCATATTACTGGTATTCTCATCTTTAATGGCGTCTAGTTTATGTAAACGATAATTTTCAGGTACTTTGGCTTTCTGCATCAGTTTAGATGTGTACATTGTTATATTGTTAGCACGTTTAGGCATTCCTTTCTTCCAGGGTTTTAAACTTTTAAAATACTCTTTAAACTCTTTAATTTTCTGTATAGCATGATCTTCACCTTTACCTTCCAGCGAATCTATAAGTACTTCCTCCAAAAAGTCTTGTATAAATTCAGGCGTATCACTACGTTTAATCTCTAAGCCCATTGCCTTGAGTTTACCACCTTCAGGTTGATATCCTTCTATGTCTAAACAAAAGATCGCATATCTTTTCTTAGTTAAAAATAATCCTGATCTACCTACAACTTCTCTACCTGCTTTCATAACCTGTCCAGATTCCAAAGGCACATTAAATGTATCTTTAAGATACTGTGGGAAAGTTTCACTAACCTTATTAGATACATGATCATATAACTTAATAGCACTATCCATGTCTAAACTTTCTCCTTCAGGCAAGGCAGGAACGGCAGTAAAATATACAGAGTCTGTATCTCCGTAAATTATGGTGTCTCCTTCATGATCATATTCTCCAGTAAACAACAGATTAGTTTGAGCTCCCATGTGTCTGGTAATTGATCTGCCTGTTAGTGTTGTGCTTTGCCCTATACGTTTATCATAAAATCTACAACCTGGATTAAGTATAGCACCATACAAACTGTTTAACTGAATCTTTTTAACCAATTGCCTTTTATCCCAAAATGCTATTTCTTCAGGTTCAGTTGCTGATTTTTTCTTTTTCTGCATTTCTTGTCTTTCAGCATACCAACGTTCCAATAAACCAGGCACAATGCCCTGGAAGTCTGTTTTAAAAATAGTTCCGTTAGCACTGATGTTCCAAGGTTGGCCACTATTGAATACTAAGTTATACACATCAGCACCAGTTACTTCTAAAGAAGTACCGTCTTCCATATCTAATTTCATAATGTGATTAACATCTTTGTTTCTAACAAACTCAAATTCATTTGTTCCAAACTTACCATGCCAGGCATCACCAAAAGATTTCTTTTCCAATGTCATAGCATTATTGATTGCCTCTTCTGTGTAATCTAGGCGTAACTGGCCCACAATGGTTTCAGCACCCATGTTTAATGCTCTAAACACACTAGGATACAGACTGTTCAAGTCCATACTGCCTACCCATTCATGGAAACCTTTTTTAGGAGTTGCCACAAAGGCACCTGCCGCCTGATCTCTGTCAGATGCTTTGGGTCTATCAGGAACAACAAAGTCACGTCTGTGTGCTTCATTAATAATTGCCTGTTCTGTAGTTGCTACAGCACCCATTGTGGCAGGAAGTAAAATAGTATTTTCATGTGCTATAATGTTTGCTAAGTCAATAAACTGTAATTTTTTGTCCATTTTGGCTAACAACATAACGTCCTGTATGTTATATTCTAAAAACTTAACAAAATCATAATTATAAAGTCTATCTAAACTGCCCTCATATGGTACTTTCTTTTCACCAATTTCCATTTCACCAATATAGTCCAGTCTGTAACTATGACGTTCTTCATAATTGTATTTTCTGTATAAGTTTAAATAATCCAAATGTACTCTGCCTACTAAGTCATAACTAGTAACTTCCCTGCCATATTGTTCAAATTTTCTTTCTTTTGGCAACTTTTTAAGTAAACACATTCTTCTGGTTTCTGCTTTACCCATTACCCGAGTAATCCTGTTGACAATGTAAGGTATATCATAACCTTCTGAATTCCAACCACTGATAATATCTGCGTCATCTATTACAGTAAGAAATACATCCAGCATTTCTTTTTCTGTTTTAAAAAGCATCACCTCAGGCATGTGTTTTGTCATTTCTTTTGCTTGTTCAAACGATACTCTTTTGGGAGGCACTGCTAAACAAATCATGGTGTCCATCCAGTCCAGATATATACCTATAGCAGTAATAATAGAATAAGGATCCTGAGGGCTACTGTATCCTCTACCAGGATCAAAATCTGCCTCAATATCTATAAATGCTGTTTGTAGTTTGGGTGCTTGGCAGTTAGTGTAGTTTTCTGCCATTGTTTTATTGAGAGGCCTTATATCACTCTCATATAAATCATTATGTTTGTTTATACCTAAATTTTTTCTAAAGTCTTTGATATTACTACAGCGAACTTCTGTAACACTTTCACCATATATACTGGTATATTTACCTTTGGGATCTTTATAATAAAAGTTGTGTACTGGTTTAAGTTCTTTGATAATTCTTTCGCCTTCCACTCGTTCCACAACAGTGACAACATCTTTTGCCTGTTCGTAAAAAGCGTCTACATAACTCATAGTTTATTATATATTAATTTTTAAATAAATCAAGCAGTTTTATCCTTATAGGTCCAAGCAACTAGAGAAAATCTAGTGCCCTCTAAAACAGGATCTACTTTGTGTTCATAAGTACTTGGAAAAATAATACATGTACCAGGTTTTACATTTTTAAATGTTTTATCTTTAAATATTAATTCTCCGCCATGAAATTTATCATTTAAAATTATAGACATAGAAAGTTTTCTAATTGTGTCTAACTCATCGCTTTCAATAGTATCAATATGCCAATTGAAATGTCCTAAATCTGTGCTGTCATATTTCATTAAATAAATCCTTGTTAAAAATTCATCATAATTTTCTTTAAACAGCACTGAATTGGCTTCATTAAATAATCTAATAATTTGTTCAAATATTTCTTTATTATTTTCTTTGTCTAACAAAGATTGCCTAACTCTTCTGTGTTTTGTGAGATGTCCTTTGCCATTATCTGATGATAGATTGTAAATTCCGGCTTTGGAATAATTGAAATCTTCAGTCAATAAATATTCTATATCTTTCTCAGATAAGGCGTTTTCTTTTACAAAAAACATTAACAGGTTATACTAATAATTAAAGAGTTTTACCAACTACTTC
>Ga0222718_10001465_pt1 | contig 22523 bp, 19 predicted proteins | sample C33_27DmetaG_FD_165045 | JGI IMG/M metagenome (GOLD analysis project Ga0222718, IMG submission 165045) | Estuarine water microbial communities from San Francisco Bay, California, United States - C33_27D | ecosystem: Environmental > Aquatic > Marine > Unclassified | place: USA: California...
CGTCCTCTATCTGGGCACGGTGATCCTCGAAGCCACCTCCATTTCGTTCGGGGGTGGAACCCGATCGACATTCGAACAGGTCGGGGCCCCGTGGGCCGACGCCGACACGGTCGTCACCGACCCTGCGAGCTTCGATCCGGCCGAGGTGGGTTTCCACATTCTCGATGCGTTCTGGCATGAGGCTCGCCGACAACAAAGCAGTGACGACGAGTACGTCACCCGAACGTCGATGATGACACTGCTCGACGGTACGACCCGTCTCGTCGACGAACTGGCAGCCGGGGTCGCCTCAGCCGACATCATTGCGGGTTGGCAGGACGAGCTCGCAGTATTCGACGTGGCCCGACGGCGCTATTTGCTGTACCCGAACCCCGCTCGTGACGCGCCTGTGGCGGTGTACCGTCGGAAGCCATGGGCCGTCGACGCGCAGAGACAAAGGGGGCGCGCGGCGCCGACGGTGCGCCGAACGTCGTGCTCACGGGTTTCATGGGCACTGGAAAGACCGCAGTCGGGCGAGCGCTTGCCGCCGCGCTCGGGCGTGAATTCGTCGATACCGACGAGGCCATCATCGCTGTCCACGGGCCGATCCCGGAGATCTTCGCCATCGCCGGCGAGGACGGATTCCGCAATCTTGAGCAAACCGTGGCCGCGGAACTTGCTGTCCGCACCGACCTCGTGATCGCAACGGGTGGCGGAATGCTCACCCGGGCCGAAACTCGAGTCGTGCTCGCAGCGACCGGTCGTATTTTCTGCCTCACTGCCGAGCCGCACACGATCATGGATCGGGTGCTCGTCGACGGGGTCGACGAGCGGCCACTCCTGGCTGGTGCCAACCCCGAGGGTCGGATCGCTGAACTCTTGGCTGATCGAGCCGAGGTCTACGGCCAGTTCGAACCGGTACCGACCGACGATCGAACTGTCGACGAGATCGTCACCGACATCACTGCTCGGCTCGCCGTCTGACTCAACCCGGGAGCACGCAGCGGTTCTCGACTGCGCCGATACCTTCGATTTCGCAGCGAACGATCGAACCATCGCCGAGCCATTCAGGCGGGGTTCGCGCCGCACCGACACCTCCCGGCGTCCCGGTTGCGATGATGTCGCCCGGCATGAGCGTGGTGATCGCAGAGAGGTCTTTCACGATGTCGACGACGGTGAAACACAGCTGGTCGGTGTTGCTGTCCTGTTTGACCACTCCGTCGACGCTCGACCGGATCGTCAGGCCACTGCCATCTCCGAGCTCGGTCGCCGGGACCAGCACCGGTCCGACCGGCGTGAGACCCTCAAACATCTTGCCGGCGAGGAACTGCTTCGTTCGGCGTTGGTAGTCACGCACCGAACCGTCGTTCAACACGGTGTAGCCCGCCACCGCGTCCAAGGCTTCGGCAGACGATGCGTGCCGAACCGGACTCCCGATGACGATCGCAAGCTCGGCTTCCCAGTCGACGTGGGTCGACACGTCGACCGGCGGAAGAATCATGTCGTCACGGGCACCGATGAGCGAGTTCGAGAACTTCGCGAAGTAGGTCGGAGCGGCTGGCGGTTCGTTGCCCATCTCGCGAATGTGGTCGAGGTAGTTTTGACCGACGCAGATGACCTTGTCGGGTGCGGTGATGAGGGGCGCCAGGTCGGCTGTGACGCGGGGGATGGCGTTACCGGTCTCTTCCTGCTTGCCGGTCCGAAGCACCGCTCCGACGTCGGCTGCATCGAGAACGACGATGTCGTCGCCTTCAACCCGTCCGGCGCGGGTGATGGATCCGATTCGGACGGTGCAGAGGTTGTTCATCGGCACCATTGTGTCAAGCGCAGACCGAGCTCGGCGATCTCATTGGGCACGAGGTTCGCAAAGCTGAAGCGAATCATCTGTTCGTCGGTCGGGGTGAAGGCGGTGCCAGGAATCGTGAGCACGTCATGTTCGACCACGAGTCGCCGGACCACATCGGGGGTCGGCTCGTCGCCTGGAGAACGAACCCAGCCGAAGTACGCACCAGCGGTGACCAGCTCAAAGCCGCCCGGGCGCTCGGCCATCACGCGCTCGAACTGCCCCTGAAGGTCGCGGGTGCGTTCGGCTTGTTCTCGTCGCCACTCGGTCGCCTTGGTCAAGCCAGTAGCCGACGCCATCTGGCCGATCACCGGTGCTGATATCGCGATGCAGTCGAGGATCTTCAACGCCTCGACTCGGGCAGCTTCACCGGCGATGAGCCCCCCCACGCGGTATCCGGGGATCGCGAGATCCTTCGAGAATGAATGAAGCGTGATGACCTGATCGCGCCAGCGTGGACGGTCGTACAGCCGATGGGCCGGATCGGTTGTCGGACGAAACGACCGGTAGGTCTCATCGATGACGAGGGCAACGCCACGGTCTGCTGCCATGTCAGCGAACGCATCGATGAGTTCTGGTGGGTACGTCACGCCACTCGGGTTGCCCGGTGTGACCAATACGATTGCTCGGGTTCTTGCGTCGATTCGTTGGTGTGCCTCGGTCACCGACGGGTGGAGTTGATTATCCGGCTCCAGGTATCGGGGCTCGATGCCCTCAACCCGCAACCACATGTCGTGATTGAAGTAGAAGGGGAGGGCGAGCACGACGTTGTCGCCCGGTCCTGCCAGTGCGCTCATCACCGTGCAGAACGCCTGATTGCAGCCCGCAGTGATGAGGGTGTCGTCGGGGTCGACGTCGGCGTCGTACGCGGCAGCCACGTCGGCGGCGAATGCGGTGCGAAGCTGGGGGATACCCGGCTGCGGTGCATACTTCGACGTGTCGGCCTCTGCTGCCGCCTGGGCGATGCGATCGACGACGACTGGAGCGGGGGCGTAGGAGGGCGCGGCTTGCGAGAGATCGAGGAGCGGCCGATCATTTACCCGATGAGCGAGGAGGGCGTGAGCCGCACCGATCGGCGAGTGGATGAGCTCGGAGACGCGAGGCGAGAACTGCATACGGCCGAAGTGTTGCACGCCTACCTCGACCGCATCGGATACGCCGGTCCGACCGAGCCGACGTTCGAGGTGCTGGCTGCAATCCAACTCGCCCACCTCGTTGCTGTCCCGTTCGAGAACCTCGATGTGGTTGCGCAGGTGCCGGTCTCGACCGATACCGACACGGTGGTCGCAAAAGTGCTCGGTGGTCGAGGAGGGTGGTGTTTCGAGAACAATGGTGCGTGCGCCTGGTTGCTGGAGCAACTCGGCTTTCGGGTTCGGCGGCTCGGCGCAGCGGTACTGCGAAGCGGGCCAGCGATCGAGATCGATCACCTTGCCCTCGAGGTGCAACTCGACCGGCCCTATCTCGTCGATGTCGGTTTCGGCGATTCGTTCCTGCGGCCACTTCGCCTCGACACCGCCGGCCCCCAGCGAGACGATCGTGGCGAATGGGAGCTGTTGTCGAGTCCGCAGGGCACGACGTTGGCGGAGGTCATCGATGGCATCCCGGTTGCGCAGTACCGCTTCAAGCGGGTCGAACACCACATGGCTGACTTCGAGGCTGCCTCCCTGAAGCTGCAGGCCGATGCCGAGGGAACGTTTCGCACCAATCCGCTCGCAACTCGACTCCTCGGTAACGGTGCCGACCGGGTCACCTTGTTTCGTGATCGGCTGACGCTACGAAGCGGCGCCGAAATTCGCGAGGTCCCAGTCGCAGCGGCTGACTGGGACGCAGTGTTGGCCGAATGGTTCGGGATCAGGCGTTAAGCGCTTCGACGTCTTCCGAGGTCGGACACCCCAGGTTGTGCGGCAGCGGATCAGTGTGCGTCGGGATCGATGACGGCGAGCGAACCGCCCCGGGCCCAGAGAAGGACTCCGAGGCCAATACTGCAGTAGAGGAGTCCGCCGAGTGCCATCGGGGTGATGGTGTCTTGGATCTGTCGGTCGATCACCCATGCGAGGATCGAACCGAGGCCGAGCGTGGCGACGCCTCTGACCGCTGAAGCGGTGCCGGCGATCCGCTCCATTGGCTCGAGATTGAGTGAAACCGCCGTGGACGTGACGATCGTGCTCGCCGTTGAGGTGATCGTGACGAGTATGACCCACAGCGCAAACGATGGGACGCCGTCATATGCAATGGCAGCGGCGGTGAGCGCCCCGTAGGCCACAACGTTGAGCGAGTAGGCGACGAGCGCAACGCGTGCGGTACCGAGCCGTTCAACGCGACGACTGACTACCCAGACGCTGATTCCTTGCACGGCCGAGACGAGGCCGAAGGTTGCGGCGAACCACCCGGGACGGTCGTAGATCGTGTCGATGATCGGCTGGGAACTCCCAAGGAAGACGAAGAACGCGCCGTAACTGAACACCATTGCCGCGAGGTACCCGGTGGAGGACCGATGGGTCAGGGTCGCGCGAATCGCACGTCCGATGGCTTCCGGTTCGATCGGCCGTCGCTTGTCCGGGGGGTGCGTTTCTCCGAAGCGAGCCGTCCAAACCATGCCGCTGACTGCGAGCAGTACAGCCGCACCAAAGACCGACTGCCAGGGAAGAATCGCGATCAATCCTTCGCCGATGAGGGGTGCCACGGTTGGCCCGATCATGAACACCGCCATCACCATCGACAGGACGCGCGCCATCTGATCGCCCTCGTAGAGGTCCCGTGCGATGGCATAGCCGATCACGGCTGGGCCTGATGCGCCGAATCCCCACACAAAGCGCGAGGCAAGCACGGTGGTGTAGTCGGTCGAGAGCGTCGCTCCAATCGCACCGATGATGTAGAGCGCGAGCGACGCCTGCAGGATTGGGATGCGTCCGTAGCGGTCGGAGAGCGGTCCGACAGGAAGCTGTCCGGCGGCCATGCCGAGGAGGTACGCCGTGACGATAAGGCTGACTTCGCCGCTGCCGTCCGCAAGATCGAACCGGTTACGGATCTCGTCGAAGGCCGGGAGTGCCGTGTCGATCCCAAACGCCAGAAGCGCGCCGGTGAACCCGAGGAAGGCGACCACTCCCGCCTCGGAGCGGGGGATCACTGGGGCGGACTGCGTCACTCGTCGATGAGTCGCAGCGAGAGTGCGGACACGCGCGCGCGAAGTTCGTCTCGGTCGATGCCGAACTCGGCGAGCCCGGAGACGATCTCTTCTTCGAACGCGCCCCATCCGAACTGGAGTGCGGCGCACAGCGCAACTTGGGCGAGCAGGTCTGGGTCGTCGATGCTCTTCCCAGTGGCGGCTGCCTGGCCCTGCGCAATCCGGTGCATGAGGCCTTTCATTGGGGAGAGGGCCTCGTCGACTTCGAGCTTCGCGAAGGTGCGGTAGCTCGACGCCTCGTCGTTGGTGTTGACCGGCAAGATTCCATCGCTATCCCAGCGCTGCCCCATCTCGTCGGTGGCGGCTGCAACGGCTTCGGCGAATACGGCGTCCTTGCTGCCGAAGTAGTGATGAATGAGGCCGTAGTTGACCCCTGCATGCTTGGCGAGCTCGCGTCCCGAGATCTGACGTGGTGACCGCATGCCCATCAGTTGGACTGCCGCGTCAATGAGGGAACGACGAACGGCCTCGGGGCCGCGGACCGGAGCGGACCGTGCGGAGTTGGTCACTGGCTCATTTTCGAATCTGCGAGACGTCGCGTACGGCACCGGTGTCGGCGCTGGTGGTCATGGCGGCGTAGGCCCACAAAGCGGCCGATACATTCCGCTGGCGCTCCTCTGTGGGCTGCCAGGCACCGTCGCCCTTCGCTTCCATCGCAGTGCGTCGGGCAGCCAGCTCATCGTCGGAGATCCGCAACGAGATGGACCGATTCGGGATGTCGATGTCGATGATGTCACCGTCCTCAATGAGGCCGATCGCGCCACCTTCGGCTGCTTCGGGAGATGCGTGACCGATCGAGAGCCCCGACGTCCCGCCCGAGAAGCGGCCGTCGGTGAGGAGTGCGCACTCTTTGCCGAGCCCCCGACTCTTGATGTACGAGGTCGGATAAAGCATCTCTTGCATTCCGGGGCCTCCCTTTGGCCCCTCGTAGCGAATGATCACGACGTCACCGGCGTTGATCCGCGTTTCGTCGAGAATCCCCTCGCACGCGCTGTCCTGGGATTCGAACACCCTGGCGGGGCCGGAAAACGTGAAGATCTCCTCGTCGACACCGGCCGTCTTCACGATGCAGCCTTTCTCGGCGATGTTGCCGAACAGCACGGCGAGGCCGCCGTCTTGAAAGTAGGCGTTCTCGACACTGCGGATGCAGCCACCCTGGCGATCGGTGTCGAGGCTGTCCCAGCGGGTGCTCTGCGAGAACGCAGTCTGCGTCGGGATACCGGCAGGCCCGGCTCGGTAGAACTCGACAACATCAGGCGTGGGGTCGCGCATGATGTCCCACTGATCGAGGGCGTCAGCCATTGAGTTGCTGTGCACCGTGGGGAGGGACGTGTCGAGGAGGCCGCCGCGGTCGAGTTCGCCGAGGATGCCCATGATGCCACCCGCTCGGTGGACATCTTCGATGTGGTACTCGCTGGTGGCCGGAGCAACCTTGCAGATCGCCGGTGAGGTGCGGCTGAGCCGGTCGATATCGCTCATCATGAAGTCGACCTCAGCCTCTCGGGCGGCTGCGAGAATGTGCAGCACCGTGTTGGTCGAGCCGCCCATCGCAATATCGAGCGTCATCGCGTTCTCGAATGCTGCCTTCGTACAGATTGATCGGGGCAGGACCGACTCGTCATCCTTGTCGTAGTACTTCTTCGCAAGGTCGACGATCTGGCGTCCGGCCTGCAGGAACAACTGCTCGCGGTCGGCGTGGGTCGCCAACACTGTGCCGTTGCCCGGGAGTGCGAGGCCAAGGGCTTCGGCCAAACAGTTCATCGAGTTGGCGGTGAACATGCCCGAACAGGAACCACAGGTCGGACACGCTGAACGTTCCATCTGCAAGACGTCTTCGTCGCTGACGGCCTTGTCGCCCGCCTTGATCATCGGGTCGATCAGGTCGAGCTTGACCTCGACCCCGGCGAGCTTGGTCTTACCGGCTTCCATGGGCCCGCCGGTGACGAAAATCGTCGGGATGTTGAGGCGCATCGTCGCCATCAACATTCCAGGGGTGATCTTGTCGCAGTTGGAGATGCAAACCAGCGCGTCGGCGCAGTGCGCGTTGACCATGTACTCGACCGAGTCGGCGATGAGATCGCGACTTGGGAGGCTGTAAAGCATGCCGTCGTGGCCCATGGCGATGCCATCATCGACGGCAATCGTGTTGAACTCCTTGGCGACACCGCCAGCGGCTTCGATCTCGCGGCACACGAGTTGGCCGAGATCCTTCAGGTGGACGTGGCCGGGTACGAACTGTGTGAACGAGTTCGACACGGCGATGATCGGCTTCTCGAAGTCTTCGTCACCCATGCCCGTGGCACGCCACAGTGCGCGGGCCCCGGCCATGTTTCGGCCCTGAGTGGTTGTGTGAGAACGGTACGCAGGCATAAGCGGAAGGCTAGTTGGTCGCGCGGCTAACTCTCACAATTCCCCAAAGGCCAGCGGATCGCCCTTGACCCGGCCAGCGACCGTTGGAGGGGGCCGGGCCCAAGGAAGTGCCGGTCGCTCTCGAGATCGACGGTTTCGAGGTGCGGGTGTCGACGGCTTCGCCGCAGTATCCCAAGACGGCAAACAAGCTTCCCCGAGTCAGCCTGAGCCGAGCCCGGGAGAACTCCTGAGCCTCAGGGGCTCGGCTCGATATCGACCCCTGCTCCAAGGGCCCATGCTCGAGCGGTCTCGGTGAACGGGCATCCGAGGATCGCCGCAGCCTGAACGGCGGCGCCGGTTGCAACCGTCTCATCAGTGTCAGGGATACGGATCGGGGCGCCGTGTAGATCGGCGAGGATCTGCCGGTAGGCAGGGCTCTTGGCCCCGCCGCCGATCAGGTGAAGTCGGCCCCCGACCGCAGCGCCCGCCTGCTCGAGCGCGTCGAGGCCGTAGAGCAGGCCGCGTAGGACACCCTCATGCGCGGCACGAGCGAGGTCATCGGGCGTCGTGTCGTTGCGAAGGCCTTCAAAGGTGCCGGTAGCGTCGGGCAGGCTCGGCGTGCGCTCACCGTCGAAGTAGGGGATGAGCCGAGCGCCGTTCGCTCCCACCGGAGCGCGAAGGGCTGCTGCTGCGAAGGCGGTGTGATCCATGCCGAGCCACCCGGCGACAGTGTCGGTGACCTTGGTCGCATTGAGCGTGCACACGAGGGGCAGGAACGCGCCGGTTGCGTCGGCGAAGCCCGCCACGTTGCCGGAGGCATCGGCGGTCGGTTCCGCCGATGTGGCATACACGACCCCGGAGGTGCCGAGCGAGAGGCTGGCATCACCCGGCACGAGTCCGAGCCCGAGTGCGGCAGCCATGTTGTCGCCGCTTCCAGGACCGACAGGGGTACCGACCGGCACTCCGATTGCCGCCGCTGCTACCTCAGTGAGGAGGCCCAAGGTGTCGGTTGGACCGACAACGGTCGGCACGAGGTTCGCCCAATCGTCGCGTCCACCAACGAGTGCGAGCAGTTCGTCTGCGCACTCCCCGGTGACAGGGTCGAACCACCCGCTCCCCGACGCATCGCCGCGATCGGTGGCGTGGACGCCGGTGAGGCGAAGGTTGAGATAGTCGTGGGGCAGCATCACCTTGGTGATCCGTCCCACGATCTCGGGTTCGTGTTCGGCCAGCCAGGCGAGCTTGGTGATCGTGAACGAGGCGACCGGTACCGACCCGACCCGTTGGGCCCAGGCTCCAGCTCCGATCGCCTCGACGAGCGCCTCCGACTGCGGTGCCGACTCGGTGTCGTTCCACAGCTTGGCCGGGCGGAGGGGCTCGTCTTCGTGGTCGAGAACGACCAGGCCGTGTTGTTGGCCGCCCACGCTGATCGCAGCGATGTCACGGGCAGCTGAACCGATCTGCGAGAACGCTTCGGTCAACGCCTGCCACCATGAAGTCGGATCTTGTTCGCTGCGCGGGGGGCTGGTCGGCGGGTGCGACGCACGAGCGATTGCGACCGTTTCTCCAGAGTCAAGGTCGCGGACCTCGACCTTGCACGACTGGGTGGAGGAGTCGATGCCGGCAACGAGCGGCATCAGCGGGTTTGTTCGATGTAGCGGTTCACCAGGTTCTCGAGTTCTTCCTGGCGGCCGCTCGTCGGCGCGGGGTCGAGGTCGGATCCGCTCACGAAATCGTGCAGTGAACCGAGCGACGCCCCTCGGCCGGTGCCGGAGTGAATGTCGCTTCCGAGCGGCCCGTCCCAGCCCTCGTAGCGCCGGGTGCGACGTTGCTCAAGCACGCCGTCTTCGAGCATGGCGTGGGCGACGAGCAGCGAACGAGCCAGAGTATCCATTCCGCCGATGTGGGCGTGGAAGAGGTCGTCGCGGGCGATCGACATCCGGCGAAGCTTGGTGTCGAAGTTGAAGCCTCCGGTGGTGAAGCCTCCGGCACGCAGGATCTCGTAGACGCCGAGCGACATCTCCTCGACTGAGTTTGGGAACTGGTCGGTGTCCCATCCCAGGCGGTCGTCGCCTCGGTTGGCGTCAACCGATCCGAGGATTCCGCAGGCGGCCGCCATGGCGATCTCGTGCTGGAAGTCGTGGCCTGAAAGCGTTGCGTGGTTGACCTCAATGTTGACCTTGACCTCGTCTTGGAGCCCGTACCGCTGCAGGAACGCGAAGCACGACTGCGAGTCGTAGTCGTATTGGTGTTTGGTGGGCTCCTGCGGTTTCGGTTCGAGCAGGATCATGCCCTCGAAGCCGATGTCATGTTTGTACTCGACGACCTGAGAGAGAAAGCGTCCGAGCTGATCGAGTTCCTTCGCCAGATCGGTGTTGAGCAGGGTCTCGTACCCCTCACGGCCACCCCAGAGCACATAGTTTTGACCGCCGAGCCGGTGGGTGACATCCATGCAGTTCTTCACCTGCGCTGCGGCGCGGGCATAGATCTCCGGATCGGGATTGGTGGCGGCCCCGGCCATGTAGCGGGGGTGGCCGAAGAGGCGAGCCGTGCCCCACAAGAGGCCGACTCCCGAGCGTTGCATGTGCGCGGCCATGACTTCGGCGAGCTCGGCGAAGTTTGCTGTCTCCTCAGCGAACGAGTCTCCGGTGGGTGAGACATCGTGATCGTGAAAACAGAAGTACGGGATGCCGAGTTTCTCGAAGAACTCGAATGCAGCCGCCATCTTGGTGCGGGCAGCTGCCATCGGGTCGAGATCGGAACCCAGCCACGGGCGGTCGAAGGTGCCGTCACCGAACACGTCGTTGCCTGGCCAGTTGAACGAGTGCCAGTAGCAGACCGCCATCCGGAGGTGTTCGGCCATCGTCTTGTCGCCAACCACGCGATCGGCGTCGTACCAGCGAAATGCCAGCGGATTATCGGAGTCCGGCCCCTCGAATTGGATGGGCTCGGGAACGGTGGTGAAAAAGTCGGTCATCGGGTCTCTCTGTTCGGTGCTCGCTCAGGCGCCACCCTGATGGGCCCACAGTGCCGCGCCGAGCGCGCCGGCGTCGTCACCGAGTTCGGCCATCACGATGTCGACCGGAGGGCGGTATTCGCCGCCAAGGGTGAGCTTGTCGAGCCACTGTGCGGTTCCAGCCCGGAGCGGCTCTCCGATATCGGTCAACCCGCCGCCGAGCACGACTCGCTCAGGGTCGAAGATCATGACGAGGTTGGCGAGCCCGACTGCTACCTGACGACAGAAGCCGTCGAAGATGCGCTCGGCCTCCTTGTCGCCGCGGCTCAGAGCCTCGGCGACGGTGAAGCCGGTGATCGCAGCGACCGAGCCGGCGAGGGTCAGCGCCGATGGAAAGAGGCCGATCTGGGCCTGCGACCGGCCGATTTGGCCGAGCGCAGTGCCCGATGCGTAGTACTCCCAGGGACCTTGTTGCCCGGTGTGATGTGTGGGGCCGTTGGCATCGACCACCATGTGGCCACTCTCGCCGGCGAAACCGTTGTGACCGTGAAGTAGTCGTCCACCACACACGAAGCCGCTTCCGATGCCAGTGCCAAGCGTGACGAGCATGAAGTCGTCGCTTCCGCGACCTGCGCCGAGACGGCCTTCGGCCCAGGTGGCGGCGGTGGCGTCGTTCATGACGACGACGTCGAGTCCTGTGCGTTCGGCGAGCTCGGTGCCGAGGGGGTACTCGATCAGTTCGGGGAGGTTAGGGGAGTAGTGGATGACGCCGGATCGGTGGGCCAGGCCGGCGACACCGAGGCCGACAGCCTCAAGTTTGATGTTGTTGTGCTTTTGCATCCTGTCGATCATCCGCAGGAGTGTCTCGAGCAGCACGGGCCCGGGCCCGGCACTCGACTCGCGATCGCGATCGCTGATGGCGCCGGTTGCCGGGTCGATGAGCAACGCCCGGGCGTTCGTGCCGCCGACATCGAATCCGAGGATCATGGTTGCCGAGGCTAGACGTTGATGGCAGAGCCGCCGACCGCAGCGCTCTCAACGGCGGCGTCGCATAGCTCTTGGATGCGGAGTCCTTCAACGAAGGACGGCTCACATGGTTTGCGTGTCCTGACGCTGTGGATGAAGTCGCCGATCATCGCCCCTCCGCCCCGGAAGACGTCGCGGTACGTGTTGTGGACGGTGTCGCGTCGAGCGCCCGCCCAGAGATCGTCGGGGATCGTGAGTGTGGCCGCTGGTCCCGGCTCGCCGGCTTTCACCCCGCGGACTTCCTGGGACGCTTCCCAATCACATGTCGCGTAGAGCGAGCCGTCGCTGCCGTGCGCGTCGAACTGGTGGGTCTGGCCGAACGACGTGCCTTCCCAGCACACGGCGCTCACCTGGACGGTTGCATAGGCGCCCGAGACGAATCCGAGCGTCATGGTTGCTGAGTCTTCGCCGCGAGCGTAAGGGCGACCGTCGGGACGTTCATCGCGAGGGATGAACGAGCGCGAGGTGCACGAGACCGACTCGACCTCGCCGAAGAACCAGCGGGCGAGGTAGACGAAGTGACTTCCGATGTCGCCGATCACACCGCTCCCGGCCTCGGATCGATCGAATCGCCAGGCGTACTCGCCGTCGCGGGCGAAGCCGGTGAAGTAGCGAAGACCGAGATGAAACGGGTCGCCGAGATAGCCGTGTTCGATGAGCCGTTTCAGCCACTGGTTGACTGGCATGTAGCGGTAGGTGAACGGTACGAGTGTCACGGCATTGGCGCTGGCTGCGGCGGTCTGCATTTCGTGGGCTTCGTCGACGGTGAGACCGAGCGGTTTCTCGCAGAGCACATCGAGCCCGAGGGCGAGCGCCCGCATGGTGAGTGGGTGGTGCGAATCGTTGGCCGACGCGACGATGACGGCGTCCATCGGCGTGTCGAAGAAGGCATCGGTGTCGGTGAACCATTCCCCGATCTCCCAGCGGTCGGCGAAGGCCGCAGTCCGTCCCGCATCGCGGCCGAGGGTGGCGACGACGTCCACTTCGGCGATGCTGCGCAGTGCAGGGAGGTACATTGCGTCGGCCCACCAGGACGTGCCGATGATCCCCACCCTGGTCATCTCATGCCTCGATCGCGGAATGACTCTCGGCATCGACGTCACGGCCGATGGTGGCTTCTCCGGTGTTGTCGTCGAGGATCTCGGGGTATGGGTACTCGAGTGCCATCAGCTGGCGAAGCATCGGTGTCGCTCGCTCGACGACGTCGGCGCGAACGCCGCGCCGTAGGTCCTCGAGCGGTGCGATGAATTTCGGGAGATATTCGATCAGTACCCCGGTGCGGTCGACGTCGTGACTGACGTTGGGCATGGCGCAATGCCAGCACATGCCGTTGAAGATGACGCAGTCGCCCGGCTCGCCGGTCATCCGCGCTGCGTACTCGAAAAAGTGCTTGCGATCGTGTTCATCGGGGTAGCGGAGGTCGCCCTGGCTGTTGGGCAGAAACGCGGTGGCGCCCGATTCCGGTGTGAACGGATCGAGAAGGATCGTCGCCTGTGCGTTCAACGGGAACGAAGAGTTGAAGTTCATGGGAAACTCGTTGCGCTTGTACATGTCCCAGTACGGGTAGTCGACGTGAGGCTCCTGACCCGGTCCGCCGGGGAGCAGTCGGTTCGCCGCCACTGAGCCCATGATGAAGGCGGATCCCAGAAACCGACCGACGATCTCCATCACGGCCGGGTGCTGCACCATTTGCTCGAAGACCTCGCCCTTGTTGAGCAGGTTCCACACTCGTCGTTGGAGGTGGATGGTGTCGGCGTTTGCGCCCTGGAAGTGGGTTTCCTTGTCACCTTCGGTGTCGGAATAGTGGTGGATCAGGCGACGAGCCTCGGCGATCTCGGCAGCCGAGAACGCCTGCCGGATCACGATCGCGCCCGTACCGGTGAGCAACTCGTTGAGCAGCTCGGGCATTTGGGTGTCGAGATCGTGGACGTCGACTTCGAGGAGGTCGGTCATGGGGTCATCCTGTTCTGCTTCGGCGTCGGGCTGCCAGCCGGGCGTCGGCCTCGGGGCTTCCGTCGTGGAACGAGCCGAACCAACGATCGAGCGGAAAGACTCCGTCGGCGTAGTTCACCTCGAACAACTTGTGGTGCAGATAGTGGGCATAGCCGTTGGTGGGGTAGCGGTAGTGGCCGATCTCGACGTGCTCGAAGCCGACGTGGCCCGGGATCGGTGCCAGGTTGAGGTGGACCATGTTGAAGACGGCGTGCACCGGGTGTGACAGCACGACCCAGTGCAGGGCGATCGACGAGAAGTACACGAGGTGTTCGAGGGGGTGCATCGACATGCCGGACCACGGTCCGGGGTTGGTGTTGCGGTGGTGAAGGCTGTGGACCGTTCGGTAGAGCGCCCGTATGTGAATGAGGCGATGAATCGCGAAGAAGTGCAGCTCGCGGAGCAAGACGGTGGCGGGGAACAGCAAAGCGAACCACAACGGGTTTGCAGACCAGTCGAGCCAGTCGATGCGACCGCTTGCGAACAACCAAAGGGTGGTGGCCTCCCAGGCGGTGCCGACCGGGACCGCACTGACGAGTGTCCAGAACACGTTTTCGCTCGTCTGGCTCCCCCACGTCCGGTTACGGCTGCGCGGGCGCGCCCAGACGGGGTTGAACTTGTAGTGCTCACCTTGGCCTCGTCGCGAGACGACCCACCAATGGGCGGCGCCGTAGAACGCAGCCACGACGACGAGGTTGCGAACGAGCAGGTACGCGATCCATCCAGGTTCGAGTGTGGCCATGGTCTCAGTTGAGGGGGTTGCCCACTGCCAGAGGGCCACTGCGACGATGAAGACGATTGCGTTGGTGGGAAAGACGAAATGCGGCAGCCAGTGCAGAAGCGCTCGGAGTCGGGGTGGCCACACAAACACCGGCGCATACGCCGGTGGGGTGGGTGTCCAGTCGGCCGGTTCGGTCATCGGGTGATGCGGTCGCGTTTTGGTGGACCGGTGCTTCCCCGCACCGCGAGCGTCGGCGAGAGGTCGAGGTTCGTCGGCTCGGTGCGGTTGTCTTCGATGCGTTCGAGAACCGTCCGCACTGCGAGTTCGCCCATCATCCGGCGGGGCTGATCGACTGCGGTGAGCGACATGTGATTGAGCTCGGCGATGAACGTGTTGTCGTAGCCGACCACCGAGACGTCGTTGGGCACGCTGAGTTCGGCCGACTTGAGGATGTCGAGCACTCCAGCAGCGAGGAGGTCATTGAAGGCGAAGATCGCCGTTGGGACCGTCTCGTCTTCCACGAGTTGCGCCATCGCCGCCTCGGCATCGGCTTCGCCATCGCCTGCCCGCAGGACGCGGGGTTCGAGGCCGGCCGCTCGCATCGCCAGCTCGAATCCGCCCGCCCTGTGGCGCGACGAGATGTTGTCCCCGCCATCGAGGTGAACGATGTCGGTGTGTCCCAATGCCACCAGGTGGTCGACGGCCAGCGCGGCGCCGATCCTGTCGTTGGCGGTGATCGTGTCGACCCCGGGGTGGTCAGATCCTGAGGCGACGATCACGGTGGGAGTGACCTGGGAAGCCCGCACGAGCGCACCGTCGTCGAGTCGAGTGCCGACGAGGATGAGTGCCTCGACCTGGAACTGGAGGTGGGTCTCAACGGCTCGCCGTTCGCGGTCGGGATCGCGCCCGCCGTTGAGGATTAGCACCGAGAAGCCGTGGCCATCCGCTGCCGACTCGATACCGGACACGACCTCGGCGAAGAACGGGTTGTGGATGTCGTTGATGATGATGCCGAACGTCTTGGTGCGCTGTTGGGCCAGGCTGCGGGCATGAAGGTTGGGCAAATAACCCAACGCGGCGGCCGCCTCGAGGACTGCGGTGCGCTTGGAATCGGACACCTTCGGTGAGTTGTTCATCACGAGGCTCACCAACGCACGAGAGACCCCGGCCCGCTCGGCGACGGTCTCCATTGTTGGTCGATTCATGTGGCTCACTGTGGTTAGCCCCTAAGCCAGTAGCCGTGAGGTCCGGTTTCGATTTACAGCCGGTATCATAACCGTATTCATTAGAGCGCTCTAATACAATGGGGATGAATGGGCCGACAGGCCCGGGGAGAACGTGTTGAGCTTTGTCGGTCGCGTAGCTGGTGCACCCATCAGCTGGGGAGTGTGTGAAGTGCCGGGATGGGGCCTTGAGCTTTCTCCCGAGCGCGTGCTTTCCGAGATGCAAGAGCTCGGGCTCGTTGCGACCGAACTCGGCTCCGCTGGCTATCTTCCCAGCGACCCGAACGAACTCCGCGCCCTTTGCTCACATTACGGGCTCGCCATGATCGGCGGGTTCGTGCCTCTCGTTCTTCACGACCCAGCCCGGCGCCGGCAGACCCTCGCCGATACTCGCCGTGCTGCGCAGCTAATGGGCAATGCCGGGGGCACGGAGTTCATCACCTCCATGGTCGCAAGCCTCGACTGGGGTCCGCGTTTTGAACTCGACGCCGCCGGGTGGGATCACACGGCTGTGATGCTCGCTGAGGTCGAAGCCGTCGTCGCCGAGTACGGCATGCACCAAGCGATCCATCCGCACATCGGCACCATGATCGAACGTCCCGAGGACGTCAAAAACGTCCTCGACCGCAGTGAGGTCGGCTGGACCTTCGACACAGGGCACCTAATGATCGGCGGCTATGACCCGCTCGAGTTCCTTCGTGACGCTCGCGAACGCATCGTTCACGTGCACCTCAAAGACGTGCACCTGGACAAGGCTGCTCCGGTCTTCGCCGGCGAGCAGTCGATCATGCAAGGCGTTCAGAATGGCATGTTCTGCACTATGGGCGATGGTGACGTGCCCATCGCTGAAATCGTCACCGAACTCGAGATGACCGGCTACGACCGCTGGTACGTCATCGAACAGGACGCGGCCATCACCGACGGCGAGCCTGCGCCGGGTGAGGGGCCCAAGATCGATGTTCTTCGGAGCATCGAGTATCTCCGTGCTATCAATGCCCGGTTCACCGAAGCCCGAGCGGCATCGTGAATCGCATTGGACACGGTCCACGCAATCCCTTGAGGAGGGGAATCCCTATGACTAAGAAGTTCCGCTGGCTGGCAGCACTGCTGGCTATCGTGCTCTTTGCCGCTTCCTGTGGCGACGACAGCGATGACACCACCGATGATGCCGGCGATGACGCTGGCGACGACGCTGGCGACGAGGCTGTTGATCAAACCCAGGGTGGCGATCTCACGTTCCACATCATCACGCACTCCGACGACGGCCCGTTCTGGTCGGTCGTCAAGCGCGGCGCTGAAGCCGCTGCTGCCGATCTCGGTGTCACCGTGGTCTGGAAGCCGGGTGTCAACGACGCCAACGTGATGGTCCAAGACATCGAGTCTGCAGTCTCGGAGGGCACCAACGGCATCGGTGCATCGCTGCCCGACCCCGCGGCCCTCGTCGGTCCGCTCCAGGACGCTGTAGCGAACGGTATCCCTGTTATTACGCTCAACTCTGGCTCGAACGACTACCAGGACATCGGCGCCTTGACCCACGTTGGTCAGACCGAGGTCGTCGCCGGTAACGGCGCTGGTCTCCGGTTCAACGCCGCTGGTGCCACCAAGGTTCTCTGCGCCCAGCAGGAGCAGGGCAACGTCGGCCTGACCGAGCGTTGTGATGGTCTTGCCGAGTCCTTCGACGGGGAAGTCGTCACCGCCTTCATGGGCCTCGACGCCGATACCGCTGAGCAGCAGAACACCATTAACGCCACGCTGGCCGCTGATCCTGACATCGACGGCATCCTCGGCGTCGGCCCGGTCATCACCATGTCCGCCCTTCGTGCCGCTGAGGATCTCGGTCGTGACGTCACCATCGGTGGCTTCGACATGACCCCGGACCTCCTTGCCGCCATCGAGGCCGGCGATGTGGCCTTCACCGTCGACCAGCAGCAGTACCTGCAGGGCTACCTCACCGTGCTCTTCTTGTACCTCAACGTCACCAACCAGAACACGGTTGGCGGCGGTCTGCCGGTTCTCACCGGTCCGGGCTTCGTTACGCCGGACAACGCTGCGGCTGTTGTTGCTCTCTCCGAGCAGGGCACCCGCTGAGCCAGCTGATTCTCAGCTGAATCGTTCCTGACGAGTGTGGGGGCCGGTCCATCAGGACCGACCCCCACCCGTCGGCAATCCCGGCAGTTTCGATGCCGGTTCGGCCGGTGTCTCCAGACGTCGGCCCCACGTACGAGGGGGGAGTCTCGTGACCGACGCAGCTACGTCTCTTCCGGCCGATGGTATGGCCGGTTCTGCTGCCAACGGAGATGATGAGCGCCTCGCGTATCGCTCCATCTTCCAGCGGCTCTTCATCCGCCCCGAGGTTGGTGCCGTCATCGGCGCTATCGGGGTGTGGACGTTCTTTTGGGCCGTGTCGGGGACCTTCGGCACCGCCGGTGGGAGCTGGGGTTGGATCGACATCGTCGCCAGCAGCCTTGGCATCATGGCCGTTGCCGTCTCGGTCTTGATGATCGGTGGTGAGTTCGATCTGTCGTCGGGAGCGATGACAGGTGCTACGGCGATGCTCACGGTGTTCATTGTCAAAGAGACGGGCGAGCTTGGGGGTCTCGGCCTTCCAATGTCGGTCTCGCTGTTGCTCGGCCTTGCCGTGGCGCTTGGTATCGGTTGGCTCAACGGCACGATGGTGGAGCGAACGGGGCAACCGAGTTTCATCATCACACTGGCCACATTCTTTTCTCTCAAGGGTCTCAAGCTCGGATTGGCGAACCGTTTTGTCGGCCAGATCCAGGTCGCTAGTACCGAGGAAGCGTCCGACTATGACTTCTGGCGCCCGATCTTCGCGGGGGAGTGGGAGCGCAACACCCACCAGCTCGAAGCGCGCGACTTCTTCTATACCTCGCTGCCGCTCCTCGGCTTCACGATCCTCGTGCTGGCTGTCGCCGAGCTCTGGTTCGCCCGGCGCTCGACGCCCAACACGGCAGGCATGATCCAGTTCCTCGTCGGTCTTGCATTCGGCGTGGCCGGTGTAGGTCTCATGCACGGCACCGACGGCACCGGTGGGAACGTGCTCTCGGCCGCGGTGATCACAGTCGGTGTCCTCATTGGCCTCCATGGTTACTGCCAGTGGCGCTTTGAGCCGTTGGTCGACCGGGGCACCATTCAGTTCGACGCCACACTTCGCAATCGTCTGGCTTTGGGCATTGTGCTCGTCGTGATCGGTGGCGCGGTCGCGATGGTGATCGATTCCTCGTCTGAAGCGCAGTTCGTGTTCCCGTTCACGGTGCAAGGGATCCGGGCGATCGTCTCGGTTGGTCTCATGGTCACCGGTCTCGGGCTGCTTGCGATGGTTTCCCAGGCGGCGCTTTCGATCAATGCGGCCACGAAGTTTGTTGTCACTACGGCGCTGGCGAGCGGTGTCCTCCTCGTAGCTGCAGTCGTCTTCCTCGATTCTGAATCAGCCAAGTTCCGGGCATCACTGTTCACGATCCTGCTCGCCGGTGCGCTGATCGTTTTTGCCTGGGGCCTTGTTGTCTCTCGCTTCGAGGAGCGTCGCTTCGTCGATCGAGGCGCAGACCGGTCCGGCTACATCATGATGATCGTCGGCGTGCTGTCGATCTTGGCCGGGATTGCCTTCCGCCTCCTCTTCGTCACCGAGGCCGAACTGCTCGCCGACATTCCGCCCACCAAGACCTCGGTTCGCGTCTTGTGGTTCCTCGCCTTTACGAGCGTGATGGTTTGGATGCTCGCCCGCACCAAGTTCGGTGGCTGGACGTTCGCAGTAGGCGGCAACAAGGAAGCTGCTCGTCAGGTCGGCGTCCCTGCTGGGCGAACCAAGACCCAGCTCTTCATGATCGTGTCGTTCGCAGCGTGGCTAGTCGGTGTGCTCGTTGCCTTCCGAATCAACTCGATCCAGGCCAACACCGGTGACGGCAAGGAGTTCGAGTACATCATCGCTGCCGTCGTCGGAGGGTGCCTGCTAACCGGTGGCTACGGCTCGGCGGCCGGTGGTGCCATTGGGGCGATGATCATGGCCATGCCGCTCATCGGCATCTCGGCGGCCCGTTGGAACACCGACTGGCGATTCCTCTTTCTCGGAGTGATCCTGCTCGTGGCGGTGGTCTCGAATCGGTACCTACGACTGAAGGCGGAGGCGTTACGACGATGAGTGCACCACTTCTCGAACTCGAAGACATCTCCAAGTACTACGGCAACATCATCGCCCTGACCGACGTCTCGACGTCGGTCAATGCAGGCGAAGTCACCTGTGTGCTCGGCGACAACGGTGCAGGCAAGTCGACCTTCATCAAGATCCTCTCCGGTGTGCATCAACCCACCGACGGCACGGTCCGAATGAACGGCAACGAGGTCACCTTCACGCATCCACGCCAGTCGCTTGATGCCGGTATTGCCACCGTCTACCAGGACCTCGCCATGGTGCCGCTCATGTCGGTGTGGCGGAATTTCTGGATGGGTGCCGAACCCACGAAAGGCCGATGGCCGATCCAGTGGATCGACACCAAGAAGGCGAAGGCCATCGCAAAGGAAGAGCTCTCCAAGATGGGGATCGACATCCGCGACACTGAGCAGCCCGTCGGCACGCTCTCTGGCGGCGAGCGGCAGTCGGTTGCCATCGCCCGCGCTGCGTACTTCGGCGCCAAGGTGTTGATCCTCGACGAACCCACGTCTGCGCTCGGCGTCAAGCAGTCCGGTGTGGTGCTGAAGTACATCAAGGCCGCACGTGATCGTGGCCTCGGCGTGATCTTCATCACGCACAACCCCCACCACGCGTACCCGGTCGGTGACCGGTTTGTGATCCTCAACCGCGGACGTTCCATGGGTAATTTCCCGAAGGAAGGACTGTCTCGCGACGAGTTGGTGCGGATGATGGCCGGTGGCGCCGAACTTGATCAGCTCACCCACGAACTCGAGAACGAATGAGCCCGGTATGAACCGTATTGCTCCCGCTCGCCGAACGGTTCAGGAGACCGGTCGGGGGGCCCGCCGTCGTGAGCCATATCCCCTGAACTGCCGACCCGAGCCCGCAGGGCGAGGGGGCTGAGCGCCGTGTCGACGCTCGATCTCCTCTCGATCGGACGGGTGAGCGTCGACCTCTACGCCGAACAAGTCGGCGTGTCGATGTCTGAGGTCACATCGTTTCGCAAGTCGATCGGCGGTACCGCCACCAACGTCGCCGTTGCGGCCGCTCGCTACGGCCATCACGTCGCAGTCGCTACGCGCGTCGGCAACGACCATTTCGGCCGCTACGTCGCGCACGCCCTCGAGCACACGTTCAACGTCGACCCTCGCTTCGTGGCCACGCATCCGACACTCAAGACGCCGCTGGCGTTCGCAGAACTCGATCCGCCCGACGACCCCACGATCTTCTTCTATCGCGAACCGGCGGCTCCTGACATGGAGATCGAGGCCACCGATGAGTTGGTCGATGCAGTCTCGGAGGCCCGCATTTTCTGGGTACCGGCGAGCCGCTTTGCCTTTGATCAGAGCCGGATCACGGTCACCGAGTTACTCCGGTACCGGGCCCGCCGAACCCACACGGTCCTCGACCTCGATTGGCGGCCCATGTTCTGGGAGTCAGAGGGCGAGGCCCATGAGATCATCTCGCCGATGCTCGACCACGTCACGATTGCGATCGGCAATCGCAAGGAGTGTGAGGTAGCGGTTGGGACCGGCGATCCCGACGAGGCCGCCGACCGCCTGCTTGAACGTGGTCTCGACGCCGCCATCGTGAAGCTCGGTGGTGACGGCGTGATGGTCGCCACCACCGACCACCGAGAGCGACTCGCCCCCTTCCCGGTCGAGGTCGTGTGTGGGCTCGGCTCAGGCGATGCCTTCGGTGGGGCCTTCTGCCACGGGTTGCTCGAAGGCTGGTCGTTGCCGAAAACCATTCGTTACGGAAACGCAGCAGGAGCGATCGTCGCCTCCCGCATGATGTGTGCCGATGACATGCCAACGGCCGCAGAGGTCGATGCGTTCCTCGAGGAGCGTGAATCTCGATGACGTTGCATTACCCGTTGGGCTCACTCGCGGCCGGCCCCGACCCGGTGTCGCTCACCGCCGAGCAGGCCGGCTGGACGTACACCGGACTCGACGTGATCGATCTCGGGCCCGCGCGACAGCGATCGTTCGAGACCGGTGACCGGGAGGTGATGATCCTCCCGCTGTCGGCTGCCGACGTGACCGTGCAGATCGATGATGTCGGCGAGTCATTCTTGCTCGAAGGCCGCGAGTCGGTCTTCGCTCGGGTAAGTGACTTTCTCTATGTCGGACGCGACACCCGGTTCGAGATCAGCGGCGCCGGTGGCGAGGTTGCCATCGCAAGTTCGCATTGTGACCGCAAGCTTTCTCCTGCGTACGGAGCCACCGGTGGGATCGGGATTGAGGTGCGAGGTGGGGGACAGGCCACTCGTCAGATCTCTAATTTCGGTTCGCCCGAGCGCTGGGGCCACGCCGACAAGATCATGTGTGTCGAGGTGTACACGCCAGACGGAAACTGGTCGTCCTATCCGCCCCACAAGCACGATGACAGCCCGGAGTGCGAGGTCGCCAACGAGGAGATCTACTACTTCCGCATCGGCAGAGCTGGGACGGCTGAGTACAGCGCCGACGGCTTCGGCATGCACCGGACCTACACCGACGACCGTTCGATCGACGAGAACGTCGCGGTCGGCGACGGGGACGTCTTCCTCGTTCCCCGCGGTTACCACGGCCCGTGCATTGCAGCGCCGGGCTACGACATGTACTACCTGAACGTCCTCGCAGGCCCAGGCGGGAAGCGCTCGATGGCGTATTGCGACGATCCTGCCCATCACTGGGTCCGTGACGACTGGAGCGACATGCCGCTCGATCCGCGCTGCCCGATGGTCACGCCACACGGAAAGACCGACCCCGGAGGACATGGTGTCTGATCACATCTACATCGATCGCGAACTTCCGCCGTACCTGGCTGAACTCTTCGACGAGTCGTGGGACGTCGTCGGCCCCGACATGGCCGGGTTGCCGACGTGTCGGGCGGCGATCGCCGGGTCGTCGCGCTGGGACGCCGAACGGATGGATCAGGCGCCGGAGCTGAAGGTCATTTCCCGTTCGGGTATTGGCTTCGACACGGTCGATCTCGATGCCGCAGCAGCTCGCGGCATCGTCGTGTGCAACACGCCCGACGCACCAACGATCTCGACTGCCGAGCACACGATGAGCCTGCTGTTGGCGGCCACGAAGTTCACCGCCAACAACGTCGCTCG
>Ga0222718_10001469_pt1 | contig 22473 bp, 20 predicted proteins | sample C33_27DmetaG_FD_165045 | JGI IMG/M metagenome (GOLD analysis project Ga0222718, IMG submission 165045) | Estuarine water microbial communities from San Francisco Bay, California, United States - C33_27D | ecosystem: Environmental > Aquatic > Marine > Unclassified | place: USA: California...
GAGGCGTACAATTTATCAATGCATGCAATGAAAGTAGCTTATTCAAGAAAAACAAAATAAACATCAAGTGCCTAAACACAAACTTTGATGATCTAGAACACTATCAATCAAAACTAATCGAAGGAAAAAAAGAATATAATTTAGAAGATAAAACAATTTGTTATCTGCGAAAGCCTACCAGTCAATGGATACGATTAGCAAATGAATTGTTGCAAGCAAATTTTGATCATCATCGAATCTTCTTTGCAAGCCGCGCGATTGACGATGCATACAATGAACAACGCAACAAAAAGATACCCATTCAAGACATCAAGTTTCTGAGAACATCTCAGAGTTTAGAGCGTCAAACAAATGCTGCAAAAATGATCGACTTTGTGGAACATCAATTTGACATGATGAATTTAATCAAGACACAATGTTCACTTGTTCAAATTACGACCTCTGCAAGTGGCACACAAAATTTCGACTTGCCACCAAGTTTGAAACGCCAAACAGGTCCCGAGAAAGCAAGAAAAGATAGTTATTCTGCATTAATACTTGGCAACTGGATGGTTAAATTGTATTATGATATGATGAACGCAAAAACAGAGAATGTTGATTATAGTTTTACTCCCATGTTTATAAACTGAGTGTACCTTTTGTTTAAATGTCTAAAGAATATAAATACACAACAACTTTTGATAGCGTAGTTTTCGCATCAAGTGATATTGAGAATTCAAATATCAGCAAGGCATCCCTTGATTCTCTCAAGCCTTTGATTCCTCAAAATATAGATCTTGACCGAAACATCGACCTGCTTGGCGTAGCTTTCAACGCAGCAGTAGTAAATAAATTTAATAAAAATGGAGACGGTATTGCTAGCGAAGCAGCTGTAGCAATAAAAGATTACTTCGTTCACAAGCCAACCAATATAGAGCATGATCGCGATAGAATTGTTGGACACATTGTATCTGCTGGATTTTCAAGATATGATGATTCATCTGAATTGATGAGCGATGATGAAGCTTTAATTACCGAAGGCGCTTACAATATCGCACTTGCCGCAGTAGTCTACAAAACAGCAAGTAAAGAGTTTGCTGATCTTGTGGTCAACTCAACTGATGCAGATAGCGATTATTATCAAACTGTTTCCACGAGTTGGGAAGTTGGTTTTAATGATTATGTAATCTCTGTTGGTGGAGATGATCTTCACGAATCTACAATTGTTTCAGATCCTCAAGAGATTGAAGCATATTCTCCTTATTTAAAATCTTTGGGCGGAAAAGGAACATTGAAAGACGGTCGAAAAGTTAATCGCTTGATTGTTGGTGAGATATATCCATTGGGAATAGGTTTCACTTCCAACCCTGCGGCAGATGTAAAAGGTTTGGTCACTCAACAAGGTGAACCCAAGACTGCAGCATCCAGCAGAAATGAACCAATCGACAAATTAATAACAAAAAGTAAAAAAACTTCCCATTCCTCTCAGGAAAATGTACTAAACAAAGAAACCAATAATAATACTATTATGGACAAAGACACAATCATAAATGAATTCCGAGCAGCTTTAGACGAAAAGCTTGGCAACCAAGATTTCTCTGAAGAGAGCGTCGCAAGCATCTCAAAAGTGTTTATCGAGGCTATCCGCGAGAAAGGCGAACAATACGTTGCTGATCTTGAAAAGGCTAAAGCTGAAAAAGACGAAGCTGTTCAGGCTCAAAATTCTCTTCAAGAGAAAATGGGCGAAGTTGAGCAGCAACTACAATCCACTCAAGAAAAGCTTTCAGCTCTCGAACAAGAGAATACTGCTCGCGAATCTGAAGTTCGTTTCAATGCCCGCATGGAGTTGTTGAACGAAATCTATGACCTCGACGAAGAGGATTCCAAGATCGTAGCATCTGAACTTACTGACCTTGACGAAACTGAAGAAAGTTTCGCTGGTTATCAAGAAAAGCTTGCCAAGGTTTGGAAACATAAAAACAAAGAATTTATCGCTGCCGAGCAAAAGGCATTCGAAGATCGCGTAGCTGCAGAAGTTGCAAAGCGTCTCGAAACAGTTGAAGCTGCGACAGAAGAAAAAACAGAAGTTGAAGTTGCACAAGCATCCGAAATTCAAGAAGAGGTAGAAGCTACAGAAGAAACTTCCGACGAAGTATCTGAAGCTCTTGATTCTCTTGAAGTTGAAGAAGCTGCTGTAGTAAACAACAACGAAAGTTCCTCCGAGGGAGACTCACTTCGTGATCGTCTTTCTAAGACTTTCAAAGAATCTGTTAAAATTTCATACTAATATATAGAAAGAAAAAAATTATGGCAAAAAGAATACTACCATACCGTGACTACAGTGAACATGACGTTTTGAATCTGTTCTCTCTTGACACTGGCGCTTATACTATCGCTAACGCGAAGTCTGACGCTGTTGCAGGGAGCGCATTTGATTCAGGAGTTGTGGTCAAAGTAAATCCACTTAAAGGTGAACTGCCCGGTGATCTGCCTGGTGGACTTAGCGAGCACGCTTCTGATGAAGATCTCAGAAACTACCTCGGCGCAAGTCCAACAAGTGCACACATCGGATACAATGCATACCCCTATAACGGTATGACAGTCGAACCTGCTGGTGTTGGCGACGTAGCCGTAGGAATCACATTGCGTGAAACCTTGGCGTACGACGAAAATGGAGAAAAACTTCTCTATTACAAACAAAAATTGGACGAAGCTCAAGCAGTTCTTCCTGGTCAAACAGTTCCTGTTTTGACTCGCGGACTTGTTCTTCTTGATTCTAATGCAGTAACAGGCAATCCTGGTGTCGGCGTACAACTTGAAGTTGGTGCTGATGGAACTTTGGTTGAAGATACATCAGCCGGAAACGCTCTTGTTGCTACTGTTGTGGCAAAAAGCGGATCAGATAAGTTTCTCTGCAAAATCAGCTTCTAAGAAAGGAAATTTAATATAATGAAAATTACTTTACAAAACACTCCCGAGCAAGCCGAGCTTATCAAAGCTATGGCTTCGAAGAATCGCGATGTTGCTTACGAAGCTCAAACTGCTTTGGCTGAATTTATCGGTCCAGTTTTGGCAGAAGTTGTCAACACAGCTCCTACAGTTAGTAACATGTTTACTAGTCTTCAGTTCAACAGTGACGAAAGTCCAAGCATTCCTTTGGATCTTTATCACGACATTACTGACGAAGATTACATCCAAGTATGGAGTCAATCAGTTCCTGGTGGACTTCCTACCAACCAAGTTGCTCCTTCACAAAGCGAGCTTAAGTTCACAACTTATACTCTCGACAGTGCATTAAGCTTCGACAAGCGTTATGCTTCTCGTTCCAGACTTGACGTTGTTAGCAAGACATTCACACGCATGGCGCAAGAAATTCTTCTTAAACAAGAGAAAACTTCTGCCAGCATGATCATGACTGCTTTGGCTAATGCTACAACGAATACTGAAAAACACGTTATGCGTTCCGCTCAAGCTGGACGTTTCTTACTCTCCGACCTTAACAAGTTGTTCACCAAGGCCAAAAGAATCAATACTTCTTGGACTGGTGGAACACCTGCTGATCGTCGTGGACGCGGAATCACAGACATCTTGGTTTCTCCTGAAATCGTAGAAGAAATTCGCGGTTTAGCTTACAACCCAATCAACACAATTGGTGGAGCTGGCGGAGCACCAACAGCTGGTGACGGAATTGCTGGTACAGACACAATGCGTGACGCTATTTTCAATAGCGCTGGCATTCCTGAGTTTTATGGCGTATCCATTCAAGAGTACAATGAAATGGGTGTTAGCCAACCATGGAACACGGTGTTTAAAGCTGCTGCTACCGGAAAGTTTTTCGCAGATCATTATTCTGTAGCAGGAACCGAAAATGATAATGTAGGAACCGAAGATGAAGACACAAAAACATACTCGTTCCTTGATTCAGCAGAACAAATCCTTGTTGGTGTTGATCTTAGTCGTGAGTCCATGATTCGCGCAGTCGCTACCGATTCCGAGTCCGGAGACGAGTTTAGTCTTGTATCCGACGACCAATTCGTAACACGTCAATCCAAGATTGGTTACTACGGTTCTCTTGAAGAGGGCCGTATGATCATCGACGACCGTGTGTTGCTTGGTCTTATCGTTTAATTTTAATTCAAAATTAACGTTTTATAAAAGGTCCACCTCAGGAAACTGGGGTGGATTTTTTATTTTATCAATTTACTATATATTAGTGTATAATCCTACAAAGGAAAAAGGTATAAATTATGGCAAACAAAAAAACAACATCGAGCAAGTCTACTGCTTCCAGAAAAGCAACCGCAAAAAAGAAGAAAGTACAACTTGAGAATCTTCAACAAACAAACGGAAAAAGTTATGAAGATCAAGTCGCTAAGGCACGCGAGCTTGAAGATATTTTAGGGATTGCAAAGATCAATCCATTTAAAACCAACGATAAAAGAGTATTTGCTGATATGCTGCAAGACATGAATCTTACAGATCTTCAATCATTTGCAGTAAAAGTGGGAGTATTTCCTGCTGGCAATAAAACTGTTTTAAAAAACAAAATCAAACGAGCATTTGATGCAAGTTTGCATGGCAAAGGAAGTGTGCAAATTATGGGTGAGCCAATGAAGCTTGATCCCAATAACCCGCAACACAAAGAGGTAATCGATTATTTAAAGGGTTAACATGGCAGGAGATCCAGAAATTGTTTCGTTTGTAGAGCCACTACCCAGTGGTTCTTCAAGCTATTTTGTAGATTTTCCAAGTGACTTTGCGACAGAACCATTAGTCACAACATCTCTACAAAATGATACAACATCAGAAATTGTACCATACATATTATCAAATGTATCTACTTCTGGTTTTTATATTAATTTTGGATCTGCTTTAAGTAATGAAGATTATGATCTGAATGTTAGTGCTCAGGTTATAGGATCTCATTCTATTGGTGATGCTGCTGATTCATTTGTTCCAGGACAATACAACGGCACACAACTTGGCGTGCTTGCAACAAAAATATATGATGAAGAAATTGGCTTTCATACCTCAGGAAGCGCACGCACAACAGAAATTGGATTGATCGCAAATTGGCTGGAAGGCCACCTTGGAGAATTAAACAATTTAATTTTTACTTCATTTAGTGGTTACAGCCCAGAAAGCTTCAATCTAGAAGAACAAAGTATCATTAGAGAGCTATATCTCAGCGAGTATAATCGCAAAGCTCATCGTAGAGTATTACGCGGAATTGATGGAAGCGATGGTAGTCCAGATTTTCAAGTTATTCGCGAGGGTGACTCAATGATACAAAAATCAAACAAGAACGTAACTGCAAAAAGCTACAGAGAAGCCTATTTAGACTCTCAGGAGCGCGTCAAGAGTCTTGTTTACGCATACAACCTATATGGAGCTAAGCCTAGTCAAGTATATGGCGCTGACGCGCCTGATACAACACAAAATACAGGTATAAACGGATACTACAATTAAAACAGTGTAATACATTATCATGAGCGAAATTTCAGAAAGCAACTCTAATCCCAATAAAATCATCAAGTCTCAATTGTTTCACATTTGGAAAAAAGCTCGTGTGATGTATGAGATGGTGAAAGATGATACTGAGTTAGAAGATTGGGTGCGTAAAAGCGTAAACGAAGCATACGAAAACATTGACAAAGCATTACAATATTCTGAGTACGAAAAAATGTTTCCTACTCAACGCAAAGAAGCTGAAGAAGATGAAAAAAGCAAAAACAATTATCTCAGCAATCAAGACAAGCGTTATCCAACTCCTGCTGCGCAAGAAAGCGGCGATCAATTTGTTACTCGTTGTATACTAGATGCAAACATGAAAAAGCGTTATCCTATTCAAGGTGATCGTTTTGGCGCATGTATGAGCATCTACAATGAGAAGAAAAATGATACCAGCGAAGATCTTCACAACAATCCAGGCGAGAAGTTCGAAGATCCTATGGAAGTTAAAGATCCCGAACTTCCCGATCCCATCAAACCTCTTCTTCCGTAATTTTGTATTCTAGTTCTCCTTTGATTAGAGAGAACTTGATTGTTGAGTTTTCAGGTAATTCTTTGCTTAGAAGTAATGTACTCAATTGATTTTCGATTAATTTTTGTATTATTCTTTGTATTGGGCGAGCTCCCATTTTTTCTTTAGCAGCTTGCTCAGCAATGTATGTTGCCGCTTTTGGAGTGATAGACATTTTTATGTTTTTATTGGCCAATTTATCTGACACTTTTGACACTTCTAATTTTACTATTTTTGTGAGTCCTTTTACATCAAAGTTATTGAATAATATTACTTCGTTTAATCTATTCAGGAATTCTGGACGAAAGAATGTTTTGAGTTCTGTGAATAGTTTGTCTTTAGCTACCTGTTCAGTGTCACTTTGACCAAAACCAATGTTTGGTTTTGCAGCTTTCTCGCTACCTATATTACCTGTTAGTATAATTATGCAGTTGTTGAAATGTATTTTTCTGCCAGAATTATCTGTAACCACTCCCTCTTCCATGATTTGAAGAAGAATGTTAAGCACTTCTGGATGAGCTTTCTCGACCTCGTCAAACAAAACAACGCTGTATGGATTGCGGCGAACCTTTTCGGTAAGCTCTCCACCTTCTTCGTATCCCACATAACCTGGCGCGGCACCAATTAGTCGAGTTGCAGCAATCTTTTCGCTGTATTCGCTCATATCAATTTGAATCAAAGTGCTCTTACTGCCGTAAATAAATTCAGCGATACATTTTGCGGTGTGAGTTTTACCTGTTCCACTTGCTCCAACAAGAAGAAAGCTTCCCACTGGTTTGTTTGGATCTTGAAGGCCTGACTTGGATCGCAGTATCGATTCAGAAATTTCTTGTAAAGCTTGTTTTTGACCAATAACTCTACGGTTAAGATTTTTAAACAGTCCAAGCATTTTTTCACTATCTTTTTTGCTCATATCTTTCACTGGAACTCCAGTTCTTGAACTTAACACTTCGAATATGTCTTGAGGTTTTACAGAAATACGTTTTTTCATTGTTTTTTCTGCCCACTTGGTTATGATTTGGTCGTATTTTTCAAGAAGATCTAATTGTTCTTCTTCTACTTGATCATATGCGTATCCAACAGATTGAAGTTTAGATTCTTTTAATGCTAGCTGTTCAAGTTCTTGCTCAATATCTTTTGCTTCTTGAGGTCGTTCTATATTTTTAATTTTTACTTTTGATCCGACTTGGTCAAGAATGTCAATAGCTTTATCAGGAAACTGTTTGTCTAGAATATATTTTGCAGAAAGGTCAACAATCAAGTCAAGAGTTTCTGAAGGATAACGTATGCTGTGAAAGCTTTCATATTTATCTTTTACTCCTTCTAAAATTTGACGCGTTTCGTCTTTGTTCGGCTCTATCACTTTGACGGATTGAAAGCGTCGATCTAGTGCTCCATCTTTTAAAATACTTTTCTTGTATTCAGTTTGAGTTGTAGCACCTATGCATTTGAGCTCTCCGCGTGCTAGAAGAGGTTTTAACAGATTTGCGGCATCCATGCTACCCTCAGCGCTTCCAGCGCCTACAAGCGTGTGTATTTCGTCAATAAACAATATAATATCTTTATTCTTTTTTGCTTCTTCAATTATACCTTTTAATCTTTCTTCGAACTGACCACGATATTTAGTTCCTGCAATGAGTGATCCAAGGTCTAAAGAGTATATAACTTTACTAATTAAAAAATCGGAACAAGTACCTTTGACAATGTTTTGGGCTAACCCTTCAACAATTGCTGTTTTACCAACACCTGGCTCACCAAGCAGCACAGGATTGTTTTTGGTTCTACGACAAAGAATTTCTGATACATCATATATTTCACTTTCTTTACCAATAATATTATCAAATTTTCCTTGTTTTGCAGCTTCATTTAAATTGGTAGCAAATTTTTCAAGGTTTGGTTGTTTTGATTCTTTTAATGTTTGAGCATTCTTTTTTATGAATTTTACGCGATCTTGTTTTGGTGGAGTTTGTTCTTTTGATATATGTAAATATTCTCGTACTTCTGCAATGATATCATCTTCACTTGCATGAAAGTGATCAAAAAAGCTGGGAATGCTAGAGTGTTCATACTTTAATAAAGCTAGCAACATGTGTTCTACCCCAACATATTCATGCCCAAGTTTGTCACTAATACTCGCTGCAACTTTCAATACAAGATGAAAATGTTCATCATATTCTGCGTGAAAATCTTCGGGTATAAAAGCTTGAGTACTGTCGCTTTCTACAATATAGAATGTTTTCTCGATCTCTTCTTTAAGAAGATCCTGATCGATCTGTAATAAAAATAATATTTCGCTCAAAATTCCTGCATTCAAATTGACCATTCCGTAAAACAAATGTTCTAAGCTTATAAATTCATTTCCGAATTTAGTGGCTACTCTTTTTGCTTCACTGATCGCTTGTTGCGCACGCGGCGTAAAGTTTGGTTTTGGAGTCATCTTCATTGATTTACACGCTAAATTACTTAACGTCCGACATTTTCATGTAGATCTTTTCGTCCATTATATTTAATGAATCGAGAAAAACGATATCTTCACCTTTGCGTCCATATGCTACTATTATACTCTTTTTTCCAGGAGTTTTCTTTTCAGAATCAAAATATCTGTCATAAAATTTTCCTCTGCGAGAATTTAATAACATTGCATCATATCTTCCATACTCGTCTGCGATACTTAATTTCATATATTTGTTGCCGTTTCGTGAGGTTCTTTTGATGCAATCTTCTACCACGCCAATAAACTTTCCCTTGTCATCTGCATCCATGAGTTGCAAGTCGCGAGAATCTTTTAATGAATTGTAACTGTCTGTAAAGCATGTTTTGAGGTTAGAGCTGTGACTGTATCCAAGAAGTTCTGTTTCAAAATACCAATTTGCAAATGTTTCATATTGTTTATTTTTATCATAAATTGATTTATAAACATCATATTTTCTTTTGAATGTTTTGAATCTTGATTCTTTCATTAATGGTTTACCGTCATCCCCTACAAGATCACCTTTTTTTGCATCAGCAATACAATTTAATAATTTATATTCATATTTATCGCCGAGAAGTATAAAGTTTCGTTTCTCGCGGTCGGTCAATTGATTGAATGCTTGAGCTTCAAGAACCATAAGTGATCTGTTGGACCCTTTACTTTCTAGCGCTCCAGCCTGAATTAACGCGCTCAAGATGCCAATGTTCAATCCCGCTTGCTTTGCAGCAAGAAAAATATCATATTTAGTTGGCGTTTCACTTGAACGAAAATCGCGCAATGACTGCAAAGATTTTTCACTAACGCCTTTTATGCTGTTCAAGCCAAAGCGAATATCCTTACCTTCAATGGAGAAATCCATGCCAGATTTGGCCAAGTCTGGAGATAGTAATTTTATACCAAAATGAGATAATTCTTTACTAACTTTAGATATTTCTTCCTGTGGCGCAGGTTCATACTTTGTCATTTTTAATAATGAAAGAAAGAATTGTTGTGGATGATTAAATTTAAGATATGTAGTCCATGCAGAAAGAACCGAATAACTCAAGGAGTGAGATTTGTTGAATGAATAGTTTGCACTATCTTCTGCCACACTCCAAAGTATTGTTCCGACATCTGGACTCAATCCTTTTTGTCTTACTTTCTCTTCAATCTTGGCTTTCCACGCAGGCATTTGGTCAATCTTTTTCTTTCCTACTATACGACGAAGTTGTTCTGATTCATCAAGAGTGAATCCAACTTTTACCGCCATTTGCATAAGCTGCTCTTGGTAAAGAGGAATTCCTCCTGTGTAGTCCAAAACGTCTGTAAAAAATTCATGAATCACTTGAGCTTCATTTGTTTCGATATAAGTCGCATAGTCACCCAAGAACTCAAGAGCTCCTGGACGACCAATAGCTATAACCGCACTAAGCTGCTCAAGGCTCTGTGGTTTAACTTTCTTGCAGACACGATAGTTTGTATCAGATTCCAACTGAAACAAGCCGTGGGGCGCTCGTAGGGTCTGCAATGGCTTGAAAATTTCTGAATTGTGAAGATCAATTTCATTGCAATCAATTCCAAGACTCTTACATACATCATAAATCACGCTTAAAGTGCGCAATCCAAGAATATCAAACTTGACCATCAGTTCAGACACCCAATTCATATCATAACCTGTGACTAATGCACCATCATTTGATGTTTGTATTGGACAGATATCAGTCATTGTGTCGAACGAAATGGCAATACCGCTTGGATGAACGCCAGTGTTTTTGTTCAAACCTTCAAGCTTGAGGGCAATATTAAATACTTCTCCATTCTGCGCTGCCCAATCTGTAAATTTTTCACTCTCTTCAATAGCAGTCTGAAGGGGCACAACAACTCCAAAGCGTTTTGGAATAGTATCACTCACTTCATTAACTTCTTGTTCGGTAAATTCGCCGACAATTTTACCGCATTCTTTAACACATAATTTACCACTGAGGGTGTTTAGCGTAAGAATTTTTGCAGTACGAGCAGGATGTTTGCGCTCGATATAATCTATAACTTCAGCTCGACGCTCATAAGCAATGTCGTTATCTACATCTGCCAACAAGCTTCCGTCAAGATAAGTGATTCCATCTTTTTCGGTTTTACGAGCACGACTTTTTGAAACAAACCGCTCAAAAAACAAATTGTATTCTACAGGGTCAACATTAGTCACTCCAATAAGATACAATACAAGTGATCCAGCCGCACTACCTCTTCCTGGGCCAGTGGGGATATCATTCTCGTGGCAAAAGTTTAAAATATCCCAATTCAATAGTATATAATCAATAAATCCTAGTTCATCTAATATTTTTAATTCTGATTTCGCACGATCAAAATATTCATTTTTATTATCAAACTTATCGATTCCTCGATCGTATACGCCTTTATGACATAGTTTGCGAAGAAAGTCGAAGTTGGATATGTCTGGAGATGCATCAAGCATCTTATAATACTTGTTTTCGATTTTAATATTTGGAAGACGCACTCCTGGAGGAATGCAATCTTCATAACTTGTAAATTGTTTTGTGAATTCGCTCATACTTCTATTTCCCAGATCATTTTTTTAAATACTTCAAAATTAACAGTAATGTCATACAAAGCATCATGCAACATTTTCTCGTCAAAGTCAATATCAAAATCTTTGCAGCATTGTTTTAAATTGCAACTCAAGCCTCTTTCGATCAAGTGGTTGAGTCGATATTGCCAAGCAAGAAAGTCGTCATCCTTGTCTAGCTTGATTCGCTTCTTGAGCGCTTTGGCTAAACACAAAGTGTCAACAAGATGCTCTGTGTAGCTATAATCAGCTTGAGCCTTTGGGTCAACAAGTTTGCGATGTAGATTGTGCATATAAACATCAAAGCCTAGCAGGTTGTGTCCGACCTTAAGATAAGAATCGTCATACAAATACTTTTCTAAGTGATCAAGTGCGGCTTTTGGACAAGTCGCTTTCTTTTTATACTTCGCTTCTGTAAATCCTGTAATTTTTGCAGCCTCGGGTGACACATGCAAGTCGTCCCACTTGAGCCAATAATCTTTAGATTCTACGACTTTATTATTCTTGATCACAAGAAATGCTAGTTGCCAAGGTTTATTGTTTGCGGTTAGGTTGAGATTACAGGTTTCGTAATCAAAAACAAGATAATTTTTATTCTTTTGAAATCTAAGCAGTGATTCTTTCATGATTCTCCTTCCAGCTTTCGAAGCAAAATTCATTGCTACCGAAGTGATCTAAATTTGGTTTACTTAATGTTTTGTTTCCAAATGTTCTACCTGTAATACATTTGTATGTTTGTAGTGCAGTTACATCTGATTTGTTTTTATAATATATACTTTTTGTATATTCCACTTTATTGTTGTTTTTAGAGGCGTAGTTTTTTACTTTTTGTTCTAGGAAATTGTCGAAAGGTAAGCCGTTTTGCTCGATAAAGAAGGTTGGCTGTGTGAAGCCGAAACTTGGTGTGCAATTTGCGAACTTCATAAGATTGTTATAAATGAAACTATCATAAAAAGGTATTGCCAAAATTAGATGTTGATCACTCCAATGTTTCTTGAGCACTTTGTGATCCACGCAATTGTGGTGCTTTGTGAATGCTTCACTATATATTGTGTTTAGTAATTTGCACCCTTCAGCGTCTCGCGCAAACAATATAATTTTGTGTGAACTCTTTACAGATTCTTCTTTTGGATCGATACTTGCATTCTCTCGCATATCAATGCGCAATCCGAAGATTAATTTTAAATTTAAATTGTCGGCGTTCTTTTTTGCTTGCAGAAATCCCGTGAGAGAATCTTCAACCAAAACAACTTCTTTTAATTTATTTTCTACAGCAATGCTAAAAACACTATCCGATCCACCTTCTTTGTGTGTAATTGGATCATCCAGAGTTAATATACTTTTGCCGATTGAATAGTGGCTTTTAAATAAAGGAATCATGCCAACTATTTTATCAAAATGCAACACCGTTGTCAAGCCTGAAAAAGTTATCAACATATAACCAATTTAAATTGACAGAACCCCAACTAAATGTTAATATTTATAACACAATATGGATATAAAAGTAAAAAAAAGAAACGGACGACTTCAGGACTTTATTGTCGAGAAGATTAATGCTAATGTAGAACGTGCATGTGAAGGAATATCTGACGTTTCAGTCAGTGAGATTGTATTGGATGCACAACTTCAATTATACGATAAAATCACAACCAAGGAAATCGACACATCACTTATATTAAGTGCTCGCGAAAAAATCGAGAAAGAGCCTAACTATAGTTATGCCGCAGGTAGGCTTCTATTAAATACAGTATATAAAGAAGTATTTAAGGAAGGTGTTGATAGTGATGCTTTTCGCCTTCAATATCGCAAGAGTTTTATTCAGGGCATCAAAAAGCTAGTCAAGAGCGGCAAGCTCAACGAACGCATGCTTGAGTATGATTTAGCTCAATTATCTGAAGCTCTGCGAATTCGCCGCGATAATTCTTTTAAATATCTTGGCATTCAAATTCTCACAGATAGATACTTTATTCGCGAAGATGATAAGATCATGGAGGCCCCACAAAGCTTTTGGATGAGAGTAGCAATGGGTCTTGCGCTCAATGAAGAAAATAAAGAAGAATGGGCAATCAAGTATTATGATCTTTTCAGTCAGTTTTTGTATACTTCTTCCACTCCGACTCTTTTTAATAGTGGAACAGCTAGATCTCAGCTTAGTAGTTGTTATTTGAATACATTTGATGATAGTATTGATGGTATTTTTGACGGCGCTTGGCAAGAAGCAAGAAAAAGCAAGTATGCTGGCGGTCTTGGACTGGATGTTACTCCATTTCGTTCCACAGGTTCTCATATCGAAGGAACAAATGGTATCTCTAGCGGACTAGTTCCATGGTTGAAGATTTACAATGATCTTTTGGTCGCAGTAAATCAAGGTGGCAAGCGTCCAGGTGCTGGATGTGCATATCTTGAGCCTTGGCATTTAGACTTTGAGGACTTTCTTAATCTCCGCAGAAACACAGGAGATGACCGATTGCGTTGTCATGATATGAATACCGCGTCTTGGATTCCTGACGAATTTATGCGTCGTGTTCAAAATGAAGATGTTTGGTATTATTTTGACCCTAGAGATACTGCATCCGAAGATGGAACAACTCTTCACGATCTTTTTGGCGAACAATTTGACAAGCGATATAATGAACTATGTGATCGAGCAGAAGAAGGTCTGATCAAAAACTACAGAGTGATTCCCGCAAAAGAGCTTTGGAAGAAAATGCTAAAGGTGTTGTTTGAAACATCTCATCCATGGTGCACATTTAAAGATCCATGCAACATTCGATACACCAATCAACACGAAGGCGTGGTACACAGTAGTAATCTTTGTACAGAAATTACTCTTCATACCAAAGCATCTGAATATGAAAAAGGTGAAAAAACAAAAATTGGTGAAACTGCGGTTTGTAATCTTGGGTCAGTAAATTTACTAAATCATTTAAAAGACGACAATACTTTAGATTATGATAAATTAAAAAATACAATACATGTTGCTATGAGAGCATTAGATAGTGTTGTTGATCTTAATTTTTATCCTACGAAAGAAGCAAGTAATAGTAATTTAAGAAATCGTCCTGTTGGATTAGGATTGATGGCATTGCATGATGTGTTGCATAAAATGAACATCAATATCGATAGTGATGAGGCTATAAAATTTAATGATCATTTGTTTGAGTTTTATTCATACAACGCTATTTCCGCAAGCTCGAACCTTGCAAAAGAAAAAGGTTCATATGAAACATATCAAGGATCACTATGGAGCCAAAATATTTTTCCAATAGATTCATATAATGTGCTCACAGAATACAGAAAGGCTTCCACTATTGGCGGCGGTGAGACCCTCACTTCCGAATGGCAAGAGCTTCGTAGGCACGTTGCTGAGCATGGAATGCGCAATAGTAATGTTATGGCGATAGCTCCAACCGCTACAATTGGATATATCAATGGTGTCGAGCAAAGCATCGAGCCAAATTTCTCTGTTCTTTTTGTTTACGAAAATAAAAGCGGCAATTTCTTTATCACAAATCAGCATTTTATTGATGACATGAAAGAGGCTGGACTTTGGAACAGTAAGGTTGCTGAGCTTGTGAAAAGCGTTGATGGAGATTTATCTTTATTAAATGGAGACATTCCAGTCGAATTAAAAGAAAAATATAAAACAGCATTTGATCGTGATATGTTTAAGCTTATTGAATGTAATGCGGCACGCCAAAAATGGATTGATCAAGCGGTCAGCTTTAATCTTTACAACAAATCTACTTCATTAAAGTATTTGAATGATATATATATGAATTGCTGGGAAGCAGGACTCAAGACAACATACTATCTTCGTAATCGCGCAGCATCCAAAGTTGAAAAGGCTAATAGTGATGAAAAGTCAACAGAAGCTACAGCTTGCAGTATTGAAGCTATGAAAAACGGTGGAACTTGTGAAAGTTGTCAGTAAAGTGATCCAATTTACAATTGACAACGCTCTACTTATTTGATATATTATAAACATGGAAACTAAAACAGGAGAACTTCTCACAGAAAACATCGCTGGTGTAAATCGCATCTTACCTCATAAACATAAATACGCTTGGGATTTATTTCTCAAAAGTTGTGCAAACAATTGGATGCCAACTGAAATAAGCATGCAAGCTGATATCAAACAATGGAAGAATAATGAAATTACAGATGATGAAAAATTACTTGTTAAACGTTGCCTTGGATTTTTTGCTGGATCTGAGTCTTTGGTTGGTAATAATCTTTTGCTTAGCGCCTTTAAATATGTTACTGACGCTGAATGCCGTCAGTATATCCTTCGTCAAGCGTTTGAAGAAAGCCTTCACAATCTCACGGTAGTATATATTTGTGACAGCTTAGATCTCGACATTGAAGAGGTCTTCGCGGCGTATGAAACAATTCCAAGCATCAAAGCGAAAGACGATTTCTTGATGACAATAACTAATGATATTAGTCGCCAAGATTTTACTCCTGACACAATAGAGGGAAAGCAAGAGCTATTGAGAAACTTTCTTACATATTGGATTGTGTGCGAAGGAACGTTCTTTTTTAGTGGTTTTGCTATGTTACTTGCATTAGGTAGACAAAACAAACTGCAAGGCATTTCTGACCAAATCAAGTATACTCTACGCGATGAAAGCTCACACATTGCATTTGGAACTTATCTAATTAATACTCTTGTGGAGCAAAACCCAGAAATCTGGACAAAAGAGATTCAACAAGAATTTGTAGAACACATGAAAAAAGCTGTTGAGCTTGAGATTGCATATGCACATGATGTATTACCAACTGGTATACTAGGACTAAATGCAGACATGTTTGTTGATTATATGCATTTTATAGGCAACCGTCGCCTGGAAGGTATTGGTCTTGACTATCGTTTTCCAAGTGATAAGAATCCTTTTCCTTGGCTAAGCGAAGTTGTGGATGTTCAGGCCATGGGAAATTTCTTTGAAAGAAGAGTCAGGGAATACCAACAAAGCGGATCTCTTGAAGATGATTTTTAATCAACATAATAAATTAACTAAATCAACTCTCTTTAAAGCCTCCAGAAATGGGGGCTTTTTATTTGGCACGAAAATAGCAAATATATAAGAGTGAATATCAAAAACACGGTGTTTTTGTGACACATAGTCTCAAACAATTAAATATAAATTACAAAATGTCATACTATATAAACAATTCATACAACAAAAATACTAACGCATGGAACGATCTTCTTGATGAAATATTCTCAGATTCACTGTTTGACACAATTGAGTCAAAACGTCTCGCAAATATTGTATCTCGAGAAAAAGAAATTGAAATACAACTGGAATGCCCAGGTGTCGCAAAAGAGGATATCGAATTATCTTGTGAGAACGGAGTGCTAAAAGTGATGTGCAAATCACCGCAAAAACAAGAAGAAAAATATCTACATCAACAATTTGAATCGCGCGAGTCGACCAATCTATTCACTCTCAAAAACGAACTCGACACAAACAAAATCAAAGCCACAAACAAAGATGGAGTACTATACATAAACATACCCAGAAAACAACAAAAAACAAAACGTATAGAAATTAGTTGACAAAACTCGAATAAATGTATATAATCTACAGTTTAAATTATGAAAAATAAATTACTAACACTGACTGCCTTGGCAGTATTTTCTATTAACGCAGCTTCTGCTGGATCTTTATCCACTGGTTACGGCTCGGACGTGTTTCGTCGCGGATCTCTAATCGCAGAAGACTCTCTACAAACATCCGCATCTTATGATACCTCAAAGGGTGGATTTGATGTTTCAGTTGGCGCACAAACCGCACATAGTGCAGGTGCAGACAGCGATGTTTACATTCTGTCTGGAGGAATTGGCAAGAGTCTCGGTTCACTACTTTCTGTTTATGGTGGGCTTGAGCATTTTGAACAACTTGATGGAGCAAGCAATATTGATGTTGTATTGAGTGCAGATTTCTATACATTATTAAGTCCAACACTTTCTGCGGCTCGTAATATTGATGAAAGTCAATACACATTCGAGGCTGGTGTATCGCACGATATCTCAATTAATAGTATTGATTTGTCTGTTCGCGGAACACTTGGTAATACAGACTTAAGTAATGGTGATAATATTGACTATTATTCTGTTGGAATTAGCGCAAGCAAAAATCTCGCCAAGAATCTTGTATTGTCCTTAAGTGCAGATCAGGTCAATTCTGATGCAATTGAAAGTGACTCTATTGTTGCCGCGGCATTAACCGCTAGTTTTTAATTATACTTAAGGTATAATTGTTCATATAGCCTCCCAGGAATGGGGGGCTTTTTTGTGTCTAGTTTTTAAATAGAAACGGTTGCCATTCGGCACGCTCTTTTTGAAAAGCGTGAAAATGTTGAAGTGGTTTGTATCCTGTTAATTCTTTGCCGCGGTAATTTTTATATGGATGCATTGCTCCTTTTTTGCAATTGCATGGTTGACAAGTGAATGACGTGTTGTTTATTTTTCCAATGAATGATATAGCCCTTGGACTGTTTCGTGCATACCGTTTAGGTAATCTCGTCACTCGTCCACTCAGGATCAAACTCTACCATATCGCTGACATTAAACTCGTTAAGCGTTACAAAGTTTCCTTGGGTAGTGATTGGGAATATATACTTCCCGAAATCATTATGACCTAAATTACTGACTTGTTGAATTTCTGCGTACCGCTCATTACCTTTGTCGTCAGGCAAGCCGAACAATGTATTCATCGCCTCGTTACTAGCGTTCCACTCTTCTTCCGTGCTGTATAAAATATATTTATTCATAGTAATTATGACCAAGGTGTGTCTGCTACATAGTTAGGTTGTTTTGATACAGTGCTTTGTGATGCATCGTTGTTATTTCCGCTGTAATCTGCTACAGTTCCAATGTTATTACCTGCACTAGCTGTACTACCGTCATCATTTGTATCTTCGCTATAATCTCCTACTCTGTAGTAAGCGTCTGGTGAAAAGTTTAGAGCTAACAGGTTGCCCCCGTTGCCGCTGTTGTAAATGTCTGATACATCTGTAGAGCTCAATGCACTTTCAAAAAAAGCCATTTGGTCCATCTTGCCTGTGTAACCTAAAGAGGTACTCCAATCCCGGTTTCCGAAGGTGTGTATATCCGCCCCACTGCTCCCAATATATGTTTCGTTGTTTTTCCATCCATTAGCTGTTGTACAAAGCTGATTGACGAACACAGAGCCGTCTTTGTACATGATGTATCTAGCTGTCATTGTACCGCTCACATTTTCATTTGCCAAAGTAATAACCACATGATGCCACCCACCGTCAAGAAATGAATTTACAGAGCCGGCAGTTTTGGCATCATCATGACCAGAATTACCAACGGGGGTGGGAACATTTGGGTCTTGGGTATTGGTGCCGCTAGTGGTTCTGAATTGTGGATACCAATATCCGTTTGGTGGTCGCCATAAACTAAAATTAGAGACAGGCGACCCGGAATCTATGAAAATAGAGTAAGATGTAGTATCCGTACTTTTCATCCAAAACGAAACCGAAAATGCATTAGTTGCTCCGCTTGTGTATGAGGTGTCTAGTCGATCAGAGTTTGCTCGATTAAACTGTAAACTTAAAGTGTTGGCGGTCGAGCCGTCACTATTATACCCACGCCAATTAGCACCGTCATAGATGATGCAGTTCTTCGTGTCTGTTTCAAAGTAAGCATCACCCGCAGACGGCGAGCTGGGGCGTGTTGAAGATGTTGTTGTTTGTATTGTTGTCATAATTATTAATAATCGTTGTTATAAATATACCATGCGCTACCATCATAAATATAAAAATCACCAGTGTCAGTGCCGTATGCAACTGTAACTTCGCCGGATGGATTGGTTGGTGTGCTTGCTAAAATGTTTGCTTCTGTGTCGCGAGTTGAAATGTTGAATATTGGCTGCAATGATTGCACGTCAGACTTCAATGTTGTTATGTCAGATTTAATTGTAGAAATATCATCTTGTAACCCTCCAACGTTTGACTGTAAAGTGGTGCCCGCTTGAATTCCTGGTATTTTTGGAGTGTGACTCATTGTATAAAATAGTTTGATCCGTCACTATATATACCTATAGCTTCGTATTGAATATCTAAAGTATAAGAACCTGTTCCGTCAATAGTTGATCCATTTGGACAATTAATTATAATATCTCCAGAAGAACCAATTTTTTTATGTTGAGAAAAGTTGTTGTGTCCAGATGGAGCAGGCAAAGTGACTGAAATTGCTCCGCCAGCGGTATCATCATCATACAAAAAATGAGTATAATTTGATTCTGTTGTATAGCTTGCTCCTGTAACTGTTTTAAGGGAAAAATATTCTTTTGATAATAAAACAGGATCGTTGTCTACGTTCAATTGTCCACTAACTTCAGACAACATAATATCATACTCACTATTGTTGCTTGTTGTGAGTTTTATTTTATTGAAGCTTTGTGGAACAGGCATAACTTATTTTGATTCAGGTTTTTCGTGTGTGTATCCTTTTTCTTTTAGTTGTAGATGTTGTTGATATGTTTTTGCTTCTACAGCTTTTCCTGTTTTTGGATCGTACATTGTGTGAGGTTTGAATTCTTTTTCTTCGTCTGCGGATTGAGCTTTTTTCCAGGCCTCTTTACTGGGACGATCTTTACTACCAGGTTTTGCAGGTTTGTATTTTTTTCCCATACGCTTTTTCTTTTTGCGAATGTTGTCCCAGAGACCTGTTTTTGCTTCTACAGTTTCTTCTGTTTCTTCAACTTCTTCGATCTCTTCTTGAGACTTTTCTTCTCCTTTTGTCATTTTAGTGACACTCTTTTTGCTCCACATTTTACAACTCCAGTAGCGAGCCTTAGTTTTGGGCCCTGGATTTTCACAATTGTGTCTAGCTCGAAAACTTTTTCGGCGACCAGGATCATCGCGCTTGATTTCCATATTTGGATCACCAAAGTTTACCTTAACAACATTACCCTTTTCGTTTTTAACATACACAGAGAACTTTTTTGGTCCGCCCGAAGTGCGAAATGGTTTGTTTAGTTTTTTACCTTTGTTTTTTTCTGCGGCCCAGCTTTGTTCGTCAACATATTCTTCAAATCCAAGCTCGTCGGTTTCAATAAAAATTGTGCTCCACATTTCTTTTGTAAAACTTGGATCCTCTTGAAGTTGATTATTGTGAATATCAAGTTGTGCAGAGATTAAATCTTCTTCAGTAAAAAGTTTTGCTTCTTCGCGCACTCCATCATCAAATATAATACCTGCTTTAGATATGTCTTGATCTGCTTTGCGATATGCATCTTTTACATTCGATCCGCCAACCATTTTTAAAAACATATTGACCCGAGCAATTGCCCATTGACCTCGTGTTTTTCCTGGTCGTCCAAACTCGCTGAACATTTCTGATCCGCGGCGATATACTTTTTGTAACTGAGAAAGTGTTACTTTTTGGGAATATTTTGCATTATGCGCAACGACTTTTTGTTTCAAGGCATTTAATGCTCTATCTGAGAAGTTGTTGTTTTGATTTTCCATAAATATTATTTACACAAATTTTTGTTTATTTTCTAGATACCAAGAGTATGTTTTTTGTAATCCTTGCTCTAGAGAGGTTTTGGGTGTGAATCCAATGTTGGATAATTGAGTGTTGTCCATTTTTTTGCGATATGTGCCATCGGGTTTGCTGGAGTCGAATACAATGTCTCCTTGATAACCAACAACTTTTTGTATCAGATGCGTCAATTCAAGAATAGATACTTCATCTTCGGATCCACAATTGATGTGCGAAATGCCTTTGTTGTATATGTCTGCCGCGTCAACACTTTCAAGACAATATGTTATTGCTTGCGCCAAATCATCAACATATAAAAATTCGCGTAATGGTTTACCACTACCCCAAACCTCTACATTTTCGGCATCACTTTCTTTTGCTTCATCTACTTTTCTTATGAGCGCTGGTAAAACATGCGAACTTTTCAAATCAAAATTATCTCGCGGCCCATACATGTTGCACGGCATAATCGAATAAAAATTATTGTTGTGTTGCTGATAATAACTTTCGCACAATTTGATTGCTGCTATTTTGGCGATAGCATATGGTTCGTTTGTTTTTTCTAGTACATCTGTTAAAAGACTTTCTTCTACAATAGGTATTTTTGCATCACGAGGATATATACATGAACTTCCAAGATTGATTAGTTTTTGAACATTGTATTTGCTTGAGGCATGTATCAGGTTACTTGCTATTTGTAGATTTTGATAGATAAAGTCTGCGCGAAGTGTGTTGTTTGCGAGTATGCCGCCGACTTTTGCTGCACAAATGATTACTGCATCTGGACGTTCTTTCGCGAAAAAACTATCAACTTGTGCTTGATTGATTAAATCTAGTTCGCCGCGAGTTCGTGTGATTACATTTTCGTAACCATTGTCTTGCAAACAATTTAAAACCGCAGATCCAACCATTCCACGGTGGCCCGCCAGAAAGATTGATTTGCGCTTCATTGAGTCAATAAAGCATAATCGCTTTGATACATTTTCTTTACCAATCCACGAAAATCTGTTTTGCGCTCCCAACCCATTTCGCTTTCAGCAAGAGATGGGTCGCCGCACAATTCGTGCACTTCTGCGGGTCGATAAAATTTTGGATCAACCTCAAAAATTAATATACCATCTTTAGTATAATATTTTTCATCAGCTTCTGCGCCTCGCGATTCAAATTCGATACCTGCGCATTTTAGAGCTTCTTCAAGAAATTCACGTACTGTGTGCATCTCACCACTACCCAATACATAATTTTTTGGAGCCTTTTGATTGAGCATCAACCAAACACCTTCCATAAAGTCTTCTGCGTCGCTCCAGTCGCGTTGAGCTTCAATGTTTCCGAGTTTCAAAATGGGGATTGTTTTGTTTGATTCTAGAGCAATTTTTATTCTTGCTACTGTGTGAGAAATTTTACGAGTCACAAAATCAAGGCCGCGACGACTTCCTTCATGATTAAACAGCCAACCTTGAACAGCGTAGAGGTTATAAGACTCTCTGTAGACGCGCACAAGGTGCCTAGCTGCGCATTTTGCTGCGCCATAAGGGCTTTGTGGTCGCAGAGGGTGATCTTCGTTTTGAGGGTTTGTTACGACATCACCAAACTCTTCGCTTGATCCAGCATTATAAAATTTACAATCAGGAACAAATCTACGAATTGATTCAAGAATATGAAGTACTGCATCTGCATCTGTATCCCATGTTTGAATTGGGTAATTCCAACTACCTGCAACAAATGATTGCGCGGCAAAATTGATAAAGTAGTCGGGCTTTATATCAAGTATCACGTCGCGCATACTGTGCGCATCATTTAAATCCATGTCAATCAAGTGAAATCGCGGCTCATTTTCTAGATGCAAAATGTTCTCGTGATTTTTCACACTCAATCTTCTTACCGAACCATATATCTCATGATCCGTATGC
>Ga0222718_10001471_pt1 | contig 22465 bp, 29 predicted proteins | sample C33_27DmetaG_FD_165045 | JGI IMG/M metagenome (GOLD analysis project Ga0222718, IMG submission 165045) | Estuarine water microbial communities from San Francisco Bay, California, United States - C33_27D | ecosystem: Environmental > Aquatic > Marine > Unclassified | place: USA: California...
AGTACCGTGTGGGGCGGTACTATCAACATTACTTGTATCTATACGAGCTACATAGGTACTTTGATCCATGTTAATAATAGCCTCATCAGGTTCAACATACGTACCAAACCTCTCGAGTGTAGAAGAAGCCGCGGTATTCACTGTACCAGTCGGCGCCGTGGTGTCTTGTATAGTTATAGTCCTGGTAACGAGTGTATTGTTTACATCATCCCCTAGATCATAAACAATCACCTGTTGAGTACCGTGTGGGGCGGTACTATCAACATTACTTGTATCTATACGAGCTACATATCCGTCCGTGATGTTAATAATAGCCTCATCAGGTTCAACATACGTACTAAACCTCTCGAGTGTGGTCGAAACCGCGGTATTCACTGTACCACCCGGCAGGGTACATGTTACAACTCTAAGTATACTATTACTATTCACACCATCAGTTAAATTATAGTATACGAACTGGGCATCAGTTACTGTATTGCTGAAACCTGATATGTAGTCAAGGCTAGAACCGGCATCAAAGTTCGTAAGACCTGGGTCCACGTCTTCCCAAACGCTATTCAATGGAACTCTGATATTATTCGATCCAATAAGCTCGGCGAATGGTGGGACGGTGTCTTCAATAGTTATATTCCTAGTTACGGTGATATCGTGTAATGTGTTACCATCTGATATAACATAGTCGACGGGGCGATTGAGTCCGACAATGGTATTGTCTATATTTATTTCTTTTACAAACGAACCCGCATCGACCGTCACGCCCGGATCTATCGCAGACCAGTCACCGTAGCGTTCGAGTGTATAAGATGTCGACTCGTTATTGAGTGTGACAACGGGTGGAACTGTATCCTCAACCACAACCTCACGTGTTATGACGTTCGCATTATTGTGATCATCCACCACATTATACGTAACTGTGTACGTACCTTGTGTAGTATTATTGAGTTGAGAAATGTCAACAGATACAAGCGTTCCATTAGCATCTATGGTTACACCTGGATCTATGTCCGCGAAAACACCGTAGCGTTCGAGAGTCACAGAACTCGCACCATTTAAGGTCACTATGGGTGCCGTCGTATCCACCACGTTTATGGTGCGCACATTTGTCGTATCTGGGTTAATATTATCTGTCGCCAAGTACGTGACAGTATAACTACCGACTGTTGTATTATCTAAATCGGTAATCGTACTCACGAGAGTCGAACCAGGATCTAGAGTTACGCTTTGTTCTACATACTCTGCGTAACGCTCAAGTGTGATTACACTCGGACCGTTAAGTATTACTACCGGAGACAACGTATCGGCCACCGCGACTCGTCGTATCACGACTGCATCCGGATTTACGCCGTCACTCGCTCTGTACACAACATCGAAATTGCTGTTATCGGTAGTGACCACATTTGAATAATCTACACTCACGGATGTACCCAAATCAACCTCAAAGCCGGGGTCCACATCCTGAAACAGAATGGCTGGCTGGATTTGATACGGATCAACGTCACCTAACAGTGTGATCGCAGGTGGTTTAGTATCGACGATGTTCACCGTTCTCGTTTGAGTGACGTCGTGTGCCGTGTTACCATCCGTCGCCGTATACGTGACCTCAAAAGAACTTCCATGTGTCAATGTATTATTTACGGCAGAGATGTCAGTCGTGAGAATCGAACCCGTGTCAACGGTCGCACCTTGATCGGTGTACACATCGAAACGCTCGAGTGTGTATGGATTATCTCCAAGTATCGTGATTACGGGGGGTACCGTATCCACGACATTCACCGTCCGCGTCGCGGTCACGGTCGTATTCCCATCGTACGCGGTGTACACTACATCAAACGAACCGATCGCTGTGTTTTGTACATTGCTGAGATCGGTATTAGTTAATTCCGAACCCAAATCAACAGTCGCACCCTCATCGACGTAAGGGTCAAAGCGCTCCAGTTCATATGGAGTACCACCGGTAATGGTTATCACGGGTGGAATCGTATCATCCACGCGCACCGTTCTAGAAAATACTTCCGTAAATGCTGGATTCGATACAGTGTAATTGACCGTGTACGTACCAACTGCTAAATTATTCAATGTACTCGTCGTAGAAGTAAGGAATGAATTTGAGTCGTTGATAGTAATACCGGGATCCACGTACACGTCAAATTTTTCCAAATTAAATGGATTCTGTCCATTTATAGTAACATCTGGTGGCAATCCCACTTTAACCTTGCGCACCGCGGTTGTGTCTGGATTAATACCATCGGTCGACGTATACGTGACGGAATATATCCCAAATTTTGTATCGTCAACCGTCGACACAGTCGATATCAAAGTTGAACCTTCATCAACTGTTACACCTGCGTCTTCGTATGTCGTCCCTATCAAATGGGATACTATAGCCGAACCCTTAATAGTAATTATAGGTGAATAAAAATCGAGATTCGTGAGTTGCGTATACGACGCTTGATATTCCTTTTGAACCAATGGATAGATAGAATAGTGGTATCTATTATTTGGTTTAGATTTTGCTTCGGTTAAACTTCGAAGCGTGTTCACGTTTTTTGGTAATCTTTGATACCGATTTGTGGGCTTGCCTACCAGAGTAGATAGTTGGCTACTCTGGGAGAAGTCTTCTCTCCCCATTGTTTTTAATACTATACCAGAAATTTAGTCTACATACATTACCCGCCCCATACCTTCTTTTATTTTTAGAATATTGTAATTTACGCCATAAATAGCCCTGTTTATGTTTTCTGTGCAATGAATAGTACACGAATCAATTCGACTAAAATTCAAAGTACCCGTTGGTTGATACTTAGAAGTCATTAAACAGAATGGATACACAAACATACCCTCGGCATTGGACGCAGAAAATTCCGTGTTATAGTAACACGGCACGGATGTATAATATGGAACACTCACTTTAGATTCATCAATATCAGAACCGTTAACCTGAATCTTTACTTTATTAACCCGTGATACGAGGGTATTAGAACCACTGACGTTACTGCTCGCTATAAACTTAACTGGATGGTTAAATGTGAGTTCTTGTACCGTCTGATTCATGGGTTTGTTCTTTTGAACTTGATAAATGAGCATATTGTGTTCAGACAATGCCACTTTATTTCGTTCATGTTCATCTAAGCATGCATATTTAGCATTCAAATGACACGAATAGTTTTCATTAAAGTTCTCCGCCCATTTAATTTTTAATTCCACGTCATGGTATTGCAAGGCAACCATAGGGAGACTCGATTGCCATGATTCACAGAAAAAGAATCGTAACGGGTAAAAGAATGAACTCGATCCGAGACCCCCATGTAGACTCGCGGAAAAGCTCTTTGAATAAGTAGACGCCAAAAGATCAATCGCAATATCTTCCGAAAATTCTGAATCTTGACAATCTACCAATTGACCTCCTATATAAAGAGCTACCTCTTCTATGATATCGCGCCAATCTTCTATGAGTTGCGCTTGACCGTTAAGTTTTACGTCGAGATAGACGGGTCCAAGTAAATCACCTGAACGTTTTAGTACGACAGTCGACACACTCCCAGGTTTTCTAACCCCTTCAATTGTTTGCTCCTGTGTAAATACCGAAAAATTGCTATGCCTTTTGAAAGATGAATTGAAAAATGTTATCTGGGGGTTTCCTGTGATGTGTTCGTCCTGTTTGCCTCGCGCAACTAATTGAGCGACGGCGCCGTTAGACATATCTAATAGTAGCTACTATTTTATTGCTAACGATACTACCACAAGATTTTTCAGCATCTCAACGATTTTCACGTGACATTCACTCAACATGTGCACGGGGTTCGCTGCGAGTTCGAGAATGCGTTCGTTATCATCTGGTTCACTCGGGGTTTCAAATTTTCGTATATAATCAGCCACTGTATACACAATAGCATCTAGGTATTCTTCTATGGCCATCTCGATCCATGAATCCTTCGGAGTTCCCCATGTGGTAGTATCCATATGGGTTCTAACACCGTGTCCATATTTGGTCTTTCCCAGTTTAAGCCTAGATGAAACCAATTCTATCATATTATGATATAGTATCGTGTGTAATTTTTAAATTCTTTCGAAAATGGGTTATTTTCGAAGGAAGTTATTTTCCAAATTTTATAAATCTCAAAGCACTGTCTAATAAACACAAACCATTACCAAAAATTGATACGTTTCGTATGACATCTTCGAGTTTCGCCATACTAATTACTTAGATTTCTTCCTTGGTGGTGAAAATGTATTCATGTTATTTTCATTTGATCCGGGTGACCTGGGGCGAACACGTGGCGTGGACGTGGGTGTCATGCTTCGAGCTCGTCTGTCTCTGGGTGTACCCAAACGATTGTACACACTCAAACCAGAACGAGACGGAGTAATCGTAGTACTGGGCGAGTATGGTCCTTCCAAACTAAATTCTGCTCGAATTACTTGATTCATGGCGGCATTTTCAAAACGTTCCCGTACTGCTCTATTACGGGGTGCATTTATCAGGTTTCTCGTCGCTTGTCGCATTCGGTTACTAATAGAAATGGGTATGCGAGGGTATTCTTGTAACTGGCTAACTCGAACGATAGTATTCGTTATGGAACTGTGACCTACAGCCTCAATAAGTCTCATGAGTTTACGCTGAGATATAGTGTTCTGGTTTAATATATCGTTTAATTTACTACAATACCTGCACTGTGTTCTAGGTATCCCGTGTATACATTCACGAGTCATTCTTATTTTTTGTTTTTATTTTTATTTTGGGCGGCATTTGCATTTGCTTTCGCTTTATTTATAATTGGTTTTATATTGTTCCATATCTTACGTGTTTGTGCAGTTATCATCGCACTTTTAGCCATACGAGCACTTTCTGCGACTGATTTCTGTGGCGAAAATAAACTTCGTCTCACTTCCTTTTTACGTCTATCTGGAGATCTGATAGAAGTTGTCATCCTAGATAGTGCATTCGCGACAGCTTTTGTTTTGGGTGTCATCGGAGCTTTGGGCTTTTTTGGTGTAGACACGGGAGAAGGTGTTCTTTTTCTCTTGGGTGTGTTCGCCATTTATTATACACACTCATTTTAGTTTGTCGAAAGCATATCGTGAAATCTTTCACAAAAGTTTCTGAGTATAGGGAGAATCTGTTCATTCCACATGGCTTGGTCACGTTTTATCTCGTGAGACAAACGTTTAGAATCATACTGTTCTATGAGCACACATTCATCTATATCGAGCATTTCCATGTATGTCTGACACTGAATTTCCTCGTAATCACGGACCGTTCTGAAGAGACCCTTTGCGCGATTTTTGATTTCGACGAGTGTTTTTGACCCATCTTCATTATCTCTAACTCGGTCAATTCGTCCAACGATTTGATATGTTGTACCGGCGAGAGTACACACATCATACTTGTAAAACGTTGGGTCTTCGCGCATATTTTCGTAATTATCCGCGGTAGTCTTTTCGTGTCGAGTACCGTGGTTTGTATACAAGGTTTTACGAATGTGATCCCTCGCCGCATCAAGTTCAACCTTTTGCAAACCTGAATTTTTCTCCAATTGATTAGAAACTGCTCTAAATTTTTGTTCAACACTCGAACTATTGGTAGATTTAAAGTGTTCGACGTCTTTGAGTAAATCCTTGGCGACCTTTGATGTATCGATTGCCTTCATTGCAATTTGCTCTTTGGTCTGACCCGCAAACGTACTCGGCATATACTTGTTCCATAGCTCATCCACAATTTCTAGTGGTGGGCGATATTGACTTCGACCAATGATACCCGCGACGTCAGATGCCTTGAGAATAATCTTTGGTACACCAATCTCTTTAATATTTGACTTCTTGTCTCGAAGATATGGATACACGCGTCCGCACCCACGTGAGTCATTGAGCGCATCGTGCGCCCCTTCGAGTTCTTCACCAAATAGTTTTTGATACAATACACCCAATTTCATGTTCCGCAAAAACACGCGCTTGGTCATGTCTAGGGTACACACGAAACGCAAACGTTTGAAGGGCTCAACACTCAAACCATGTCTGTAACATTCGGAGAATAACACGTCTTCGTCAAAGCGTGAATTGTGTGCGACAAGAATATCCACACCCCGCGTTAACTCGAGAAACGTGTCATACATTTGTTTGAATGGTTTACCCACCGCCTTCGCATGTTCGGGTGTGATTCCATGAATTTCGGTCGCTTTGACTTCAAAATCTTCGGGATACACGATACCGTGATAGGAAGACACCTCCCGTCCGCTCGAGGTATACTTCACGAGTGCCAATGACAACATACGACAGTGTTTGAAATTATCTATGTTATCTGGGGTTGCCCGGGACCGGGCCATGGGGAGACCCGTAGTCTCAGTGTCCCATGCTATATAGCTCATTACTTATGAAATGAAGTGTATTCTTTATCTCTTTTTCTTAAGATATTCGACTTGTTTCTTGAGTGTCTTCTTCACGAATTCAGGTGAACGTCCTCCAAATAAACTCTTAATTTGCTTCTCACTTAGGCTCTCGTACAACTTAATAAGTTTCTTTTCGGTATCCTTGGGGGCTTTCATTTTACGAAGCACACGATCGATGAGTTGAATCACGTGTTTCTTTCGTTGACCGACGGTAGGGGTTCTAAGTTTAGACATGATTTCTTTGCGTTTGCTCGCGACCACAGACTTGCGGTACGCAGACGCTGGGTCGGCGAGAACGTCAAACTTTTTAAAGGGTTTTTTCTTTTTAGCACTTTTATCGGGTTGGATTTGCGTAGCCATTGCATTTGATTTAGAGCTACCACCCGTCGCCTGAATTGTAGGTGCAAACTGAATAGATATAGGTTGTTTAAATGGTTCCAAAAATCTTTTAATATTAACACTCGGTGGTGTTTTCGATTTAGGCTTACTGTTTTTTATAGCACTTATAATTTTTTCTACAGAATTATTATTTACAGTAATCACGGTTTTTGGTTGTCCATTAGGTGGTAATGGTTTCTTTATAGTTGGAGAACGTTTTTTAACCGCTGTTATTGGACCAACCTTATTTGGTTTTGGTTTAGTCTCAGATGCGGTTGATTGTCCATTAGTGGGTAATGGCTTCGTTATAGTTGGAGAACGGGGTTTAACCGCCGTTGTTGGACCACGTGGCTTTGTTTCGGTCTCTGTCTCCGGTGTTTCTGGTGTTTTTGGTTTTGGTGATTCTCTTTTTGCAGGTCTACGCATTCGTCGGGCTCTGGGTTTTTGTTCTCTCTTTTTACGCACTTTAGTTTTAATAATAGGTACGTTTTCAGAACTCGCGCTGCCCAACATTTTTTGTGATTCCGGTTCATTTATTCTGGTAGGTCGCGTAACATTTCTTTTTTCTTTTGGTAATACAATAGTTTTACTAGGTTTTTTAACCGTAGTCAATGCTTTAGATTTATTAGAGGATGGTCGCGTTTGATTCACAAGTTCTCTTCCGGCTTTAGGTACTAAACTTCTTTTCATAAATTCTTTAGCAACATTTGATACCTCGTATGTTTTAGGTTTGTTAACATTAAATGGTAACATTCTCGCCACATCTGACACAGTGAGTGGAGTCTCACCACCAGGATTATTGTTATTTGAATTGCTCATACGCGAAGGACGACCACCACCTCTTTTAGCTGTATCATTCCTACCCTTTTTAGATGGTCTGGGTGGGTTTATTAAACTACCTTGTCTGGTGAGCCCAGCCTTTCGAGGCGTATACGTAGAAGGTTCACCACTTGTTATATTTTCGATGACAACCATATCTACTATTCATTCACATTTTTTATCATGTCGTACACGACCTTCCCATTGATGATTTCGTCCCTGATGAGAATGTCCTTGAGTGCCTCGAGTTGACCTTTGTGTGTAGACAATATATCCATGACTTCCGCGTAACATTCATCTGTAATTCTATGGACCTCGAGATCCGCGAGATACGAAGTTTGTTGAGACAAAGAGTTATCCTGAACATTTATTTTTCCGATAGCTTCAGACATGCCGTACGTCATGACCATCTCGCGTGCGATGGAATACACTTGCGCAAAGTCACTTGTCGCACCCGTCGTGACGTTCTCTTTTCCATACATGAGTTCTTCTGCTGCGTGTCCACCTAGCGCAACCTTTATTTCGGATAAAAGATACTCCTTCGTGTACATACCCCGTTCGTCAGATGTTGGCTGAAAAAACGTGACCCCACCCGCATCACCACGGGGAATGATACTCACCTTACGAACTTCATCGTATTCGGGCATCAAAACACCGACAATAGCGTGTCCTCCCTCATGATATGCCACACGTTTCTTGCGTTCATCTGACATTGGTGTACCACCTTTTGCACCCACAACGACACGCTGGTACATGTCTTCAATGATAGACGGAGTAATGATATTTGTACCTTCTTTGACGGAACGAATGGCGCACTCATTCATGAGGTTTTCAAGATCTGCGCCAGAAAATCCAGTCGTCTGCCTCGCGGTATCCATGAGACTCACTTCGGGGGAGAGGTTTTTGTTTTTGGAGTGCACTTGTAAAATCTTTTCGCGTCCATACACGTCTGGGAGACTCACTTGTATCTTACGGTCGAAGCGTCCCGGTCTGAGAAGTGCATCATCGAGAATGTCCACCCTGTTTGTGGCGGCGATGACGACAATTTGTGTGTCGTTATCGAAACCGTCCATTTCGGTCAACAATTGATTGATGGTTTGTTCGCGTTCATCGTTCGCGGCGAATCCATTCATGGATCTCTTTTTGCCGATGGCGTCGATTTCGTCTATGAACACAATGCACGGTTGTACTTTACGTGCCATTTCAAACACGTCACGCACGCGCTTCGCGCCCACACCGACGAACATCTCTACAAATGAAGAGCCGGAACACTGAATGAACGGTACAGATGACTCACCCGCGATCGCACGAGCGAGGAGTGTCTTACCAGTACCGGGCTTACCCGTGAGTATAGCACCTTTTGGTATTTTTGCACCACTCACGATATATTGCGTGGGGTCGCGAAGGAAACCAACGATCTCTTGAAGTTCATCTTTTGCATTGTCTATACCCTGGACATCATCGAACCTCGTCGTGATTTCATTTTCTACTTCAGTTGGTTTCTCCGACATATTGAAAGGGTTGACTCCTCCACCCGAAAATACCATACGCAAGAGCGCGAATCCGAGAAGTAGGGTAAATCCAATAGATGTGATATCACCGAATGAGATACCCGATGTCTCGAAATCTATACTCACATCCGCGTCACTTTCTATGAGCGTGTTCCAAAATGTTTCTGATGACGCATAGTTAGAAATTGATAGTTCATCGTTTTCATCGATATAGTACACGAGACGATTATTGGGTTGAACAAGAACATCTTGAACTTCATTCTTCTTTACACCCCTGATAAACTGACTAAATAGTTTAGGTTGAGGTTTATCTTTTTTTTGCACCGAGATTGAACGTGCACTAAAAAGTTTAGCACTTGTTAACATATTACATTAAACATAGAAATCTTTATATCTAGCAAATTGCATCTTTTCTATCATGTAGTACATTTGGTACGCATCCGTTATCGATGAACTATGGTACATTTCGGGCATACACTCGGGAATACCTTCATTTGAATAATACGCTGTATCACTTTTACGTGATTCGAAACACGGTGGATGATTATCCCATAACCACATCAGATGCTTTGCACACGTGTGTATTTTTCTATATCTGCGCGTGTATTCGAGTGTAAGAGCGATGCCAACCTTACACGCGTACATATAGTTTTCTAAAGATGACGCAACCCACATGGTCATCGGGTGTTTGGGGTGTGCGGGTCTATACCCACGTCGACTTCCATTCTTTATGAAAGGTGCGTGCGTTGACACGTAGTCCCCCTGCATAGACAAATGCCATGCCGTGTATAACATTTGTACAATTTCCAATTGAATTTTTACGACGTGTTGGTCACAGTTCATTTTTGCATTTTCACATGGATCCAAGGAAAGAAAGAATATGTTCATCTTTGTGGTCAGATGATTCTTCGATATTTATCTCGTATACTCTCGATTCAACGTTTCCGTAATACACGGATGTATCACTGAGCTTCCAAACCTTTTCTCTTGATTTTTCTAATGCGTAGTTAGATGCCTGTTTTATATTATAAAACAGGGCGCGTTCGAGAATGGTATTATTCACGATGACGTTTGTGATAAACATTTTGAGTGTAATTACAATATAGTTAAATGCGACTTAGGAATTAATCAGCGTCCGAAAAATACTCCTCTTCGACGACCTCTTCATCATCTTCAATTTCCTCGTCACCGATTGCTTCTTCGGCGGGTGCCAAATCATCTTCCTCGTCTTCGTCCTCGTCCTCGTCATCTTCTTGTTCAGGCTCAATTTCGGGCTCGACTTTTTTCTTCGTCTTCTTCTTTGAATTTGATGCAGATGGTTTATTTAATATAGCATCGAGTGTTTTCCATCGAGTATTCATCATCTTCTTTCTATTTTCAACCGTATCGGCTATTTTAGACGTATAACTTTCGTTGTATCCGACCGCTTTCAATGCCGCCGCCAATGTTTTAGGTGGTGGTATCTTATTTTTTGAAAAATACTTTTCGTACAGTGTTGCCATGTGTGTAATGAGCTTAACTCGCACTTTACCACACTTCAAAACATTTACATGCATTATCACTTCATCAACAAGATTAACCAAAGGCTTATTTTCTGGTGGAACCGCGGTGGTTTCGGATATAGGTAAAATATATTTTGGAACTTTAAACTCGGCACCACTCAATTCACACGATTTTCGTAGATTTTCGATATAATTATCATAGTTCGCGATATATGTTTCTTGTGGTTTAAAGTATTCGGTCTTTTTGGGTCTAATTATAGAGTGTAAAAATGTACCATCCGCTGGACCCACCGAAGAGGTCGTGCACGGTTCTCTAAATCTTAACGCGGGGCGCTTGTGCATTTTGTATTAAATTCATTTATTCTTTATTACAACTTAGGTCTAATTCACATTCGATAATGTGATGAGCCTGAAAATTTTGGAGAGATTCATAAGGTCCCCAAATTTCAATGACTTTACGGTTCTTGTCGTACCAGAGATAGGACAAGTCAAGAAAGCGAGTGAGCCAATAAAATCTCTTACCGGACTTACCTACGAACTTGAAAATGTCATCTTCCTCGTACGACGAGACATCTAATTCACTATAATGTGTGTTAGGTGGTCTGTACGGGGCCATTTGTAAAATGACGCGTCTAACGTTTAATTGGTTTACTTTTGGCAAGCACCGCAGTAATCTTCCTTACGTTGTTTTGGTTGATACATAAATGTGTAAAGGGCGACAAGGGCGACTACGGCAAGTATCAGTGTTTGATTCGTGTTCTTCATTTATTACATACACAGAAATTAATCTTCTTCTTCATCCAAACTAATATCAGAATCGGAGTCTGATTCATCTTCGCTCGACATTTCATAGTCTTCATCGGAATCATAAATCGACTCATATACATTTTTAGAAATGCGCCTGAATAATTTTGTATCTTCTAATTTTGTTACATCATAGAACCCGCACACAGCATCTTTAGTAACTGAACATGTGTTATTCGAAAACGCGCACATACCATCTCGTTTGCATATCAATTCGGATACAATGTATTCATCTCCCGTCTGTTGAATAATCTGACATATCGAAATGGTACCATCTTCAAATTGCACGTCGACGATTTGATTGTCCATTTACTATCGTAATGTTCTATTCTTAAAGTGTCTTACGATTTCCATCTAGAATCACAATTATGACACGTGATAAACACAGTCATAGGTTCATCCGCACTTCTAGTTTGCATTTCATAGTATGTCGTTTTGTGTGATTTACACCGCTTACATTTAAATATCCCCTTGTAATTCGGATCCTGTAATATGACTGAAACGTAATCCTTTTTCATGGTCTTTTCTATGCGTTCTTCGAGCGTTTTTGCCCACGGACCTTCTGGCCACAAAGCGTGTGGCGAAAGTTCCATAATAGACGCAGTCTTTATGACTCCATTTAAAATTTTATTTTTGAGTTGTGGTGACCTTTTCAAATTATGTTGAATCTGGAGAAACTTGTGTTTGTATCGATTCATGTGCCTATAATTATCAGCTGCGGCAACGTCGCCGAGTGATGTGCTTCTATTAATGGCCCAATTGTGTGTACTTTTCTCGAGATTCACGCATAAGGCGTGCTCTTTTGGCAATTCCAAAAGTTCGGCGTATTTAGATATAACGTAGTCTCTGATCATATCGTGCCTTTTACTTATTACAACAATTAATACCTACTTAGGTATGGAAATTTAACCTTTGCGCACTCATCAAATGATTCTGGTGAACATTTATTGAATGGGGACCCTTTTCTTTCTGGGTCATTACGAGTAGATAACCAATCACTATCCAATATACGTGGCACGTACAGTTCATTAGAACTTAACAAAAAATAAACAATGATGACGGCGAGTACACCTATGTATGTTCTCATTTATCTAATGCAACTTTTTTATTTTGGGATGTGTGCGGTACCATCAAAAACCGCGTCTGTATATTTCAACGCCAAGACGAAGTGAAGTTGTGCCCAATCCTGGGGGTTTATTTTTTCGTCTGATACTGGATTTTCGTTCACGACTTTCATAAAATCATTTTTTTCGCGCATAGATTTCTTAAAACTGTCACTCGCCGCCTTGAGCCATTCGACGTGTTCCTTTTTGGTCGGGTCAAATTTAAGTGAAATCGAACCCATTATATAATACAATAGATTATTCTATCTTTAAATTGCATTCAAGTGATTCTTTGTACATTTCATCATCAACCATGCCATCTATTTCCTGGCCACGCAATTTTAAGTTCAAAAGATCATCATCACAATCAAAATCATGACAATAAAAGTAAGATAATCCAGAAGTCATGGATATCCCATTGAGTTCGTGTTGTTGGAGTGTGTTTATTTTTATGAATTTTCTCACATACTCGGGTGTGCGTTTTTTTGCACCTTCTTTTGGAATAATCTTGGTCATTGGCTCACTTAAATCAATACTCGGCCAATATCCAAATTTAGACCTATACGTAGAGAGATAATCAACATACTTTACAGCATTTACGCGATCTCTAAAACATATAGCTCTTGGTATATGTTTCGGGTCGGTTATAGTAGCTAAGTTAGTCCTACCAAGATTCACGAAGTGAAACTCCATATTATAATGTAATAAAGAAAAAACCTTAAGTAATATTATATGAACCTCCCAAAGACGCCCGGCCAGATTGTGTACACACAGGTATTGCAATCACATAAACCAATCATAATCGCGACCGGACCTGCTGGATCTGGCAAGACTATGTTTGCGTGTCAATATGCAGCAGAAAAACTCAAGTCTAGGGAGTACAGTAAAATTATTCTGACGAGACCAATCGTTGCGGCCGACGAAGATATGGGATACCTCCCTGGGGAGATGGAGCGTAAAATGGAACCATGGATTCGACCGATGATGGATGTGTTCGAAACGCAATTGACGCGCAATCAATTGGAGTATTCGGTGAGAGTTGAACCACTTGGATTCATGCGGGGACGGACATTTAACAATGCATTCATCATTGGTGATGAAATGCAAAACTGCACCCCAAACCAAATGAAAATGCTTCTCACACGCCTGGGCGAAAATTCTAAAATGGTTGTGATGGGTGACCTGAAACAAAGTGACCTCACAAATAGAAAAAATGGGCTCGCGGATCTCGTACACAAACTCAAGGGAAATGAATTTGAGTACGTTGAACATATCATGATGCACGACGAAGACATTCTGAGACACCCTGCTGTGGCCGAGATTCTCAAGATTTATTAAACGAGGCGAGAACGGAGTGACGCAATGTTTTTATTTTTTGTTTTAATTTATCTGTTTCTCGATGTGTCTCTATTTTTTGCTCATAATACATATTGAGCCAACACACAAGGTCTTTGAATAAAGGTTTGGTGCGTATATACCATTCCGTAAGAGACAAAACGGTTGTATCACATGCATCGTACCCTTTTAGAATGGTGTCATTTTCACACTTTTCTAAAAGTGGTTTGAGCTCGTAAAGATCTGCTATGATCTCGTCTAGCTCCGACCTTTTTCGACTAAGGTCTTCAAGTTCCTCTTCGAGCATGTTATATAAATTGGAGAATTTTTTAGTGAGTTTAAAGTTTTCACGAGATATAAATGTATAACATGCAAGAATTGAACATAAGCCCTCTATCTAAATATTTCAAATCTACTGGTGCGAAAGATCACCCGTATTTTTGGATCGAAGGTGCTGGAAGTTTTATCCCTAACATGTTAGAATGTATATCACTCACTGAGTATACACCAACTGTAAAAAAATACACTGAATTTGAAAATGACAGCGAAGAAGAACTAAAAGAGTTGTTTATTAAGTATGGTTCGGATAAATTCATAAATCCTTATTATAAATACTACAGTAACGTATTATCCTCGAAAACAGACATCAACATTCTTGAAATTGGTATGGGAACCAAAAACCCAAATATAGCATCTACAATGTTCTTTTACAAGCAAGAACAGGGGTTTGATTCTACTCCTGGTTCATCTCTACGGGCGTTCAGAGATTTTGTAAAGGGTTCTAAAGTATATGGAGCTGATATAGATGAAGAAATTCTATTCGAAGAAGATAATATCAAAACCGCTAAAGTCGATCAACTCAACAAAGATGAATTAGATAACTTATTCAATGGCATTTCATTTGATTTCGCTATAATCGATGGTCTCCATCACATTACGGCTGATGTAAATTCTATTATTTCACTTATCAATAGAATGAATAAGGGTTCAAAACTAATCATAGAGGATATTACTATATTCGATAACTGGAAAGTCGTAGATTTTATTTTGTCTCGAGTCGAAGGATTAACAACTGAATTCATAACAGATGAAGAGGAGAAGATTTACATCTATGTATTGACTAGATAGATATCCCAATTCCGCCACATTTCACCGTAATCATTACCACCCTTTATATCGCTGTTATCCGCACCTTTTGCATTGTTATACTTAACTTTTGCCATGCGTCCACATTCATAGTCTATAAATTGCTCACCATTATCTATCACATGTTTTCCTATCATACATTTTGATGGAAACATTCGTAAATGATCTATGCAAGCGTTTATGTATGCACCTGGTCCAGTTGGCGCGAGACAATCCATACCATAATGCATTTGGTCTATATTCCATAGAATTATGTCTATCATTTTTTTAGAAATTGGATGCTTTGGTGTGGAACCAATGAACCCAGTAGTCATACATAATTGTTGCTGTGGAGTATCTATACACACATAAAATTCTTTATTGTATTTTTTTAATACATCAAGTGGTTTATAACATATCATCCTCGCATCCGTGTACCACCCACCTTCATTATACAATATCAAATGGCGCATCAAATCACATTTATATGAATATGGTTTTAATTTTTCGTATGCCTTGAGGATTCTATCATCGAAATGTGTCTTTATATATTTGACGCAATCATTTCCGGAAAATAGATTAACTTTGTACCCGGGATTCATTCTATAAAATGTTTCTATAGCCATTTTCATTTCATGTGGCAATGCAGGTAATTTACCTTCGTCTACTATAATTACTTTATGAATCACGTCTGGTATCATATTTAAGTTAAAGACGTCGTATTCTTTAATATTAATAATGAAACTTTCCTATGCAATAACCGTATGTAACGAGTCGAAGGATTTATATTCGCTCATTTCATTTTTAAAAAGAACAAAAGATACTGAAGATGAAATTAATGTTTTAGTAGACACAGCTCATGTCACACCACAAGTGTTGCGTGTATTAGAATATTTTAAAGGTGATATAGTCATGTGTGAAAGAAAGTTTGATGGTGATTTCAGTGCGCATCGCAATTTTCATACGAGTAAATGCTCGGGTGATTACATATTTATAGTAGATCCAGATGAAATGCCAAAAGAAAAACTCATAAAAAATATAAAAAATATTATAACTGAAACAAAAGCTGAATTAATCAAGGTCCCCCGAATAAATATATGCTTGGGTGCAACTGATGAATGGTACAAAGACCATGGATTCGTAGTAAACGAATACGACTGGGTAAATTGGCCCGATTACATAGACCGCGTTTATAAAAATGAACCCTCAAGGATAAAATATGGAAATAGTCTACATGAATCCATATCCGGATATAATACGAATATCGGCGTTTCTCCGCATCCACAATTAGCTATATTACACGTAAAATCCGTAGATAAAGATAATAATAGATGGACAGATGGCATACTTAAATTGAGGGAAGACGAAAATCTATATGACTCTTTAATGTAAATTCGATTTCATCTTTTGTCATACCCGGAAATAGCGGTAAACTCACACATCGTTTGCAAAATTCAATTGCATTTTTACAAACGGTATGATATTGCTCAAAACACTGTAATTCAGGTAAGGGGTGTGGATAATGAATACCAGTTTGAACCCCTCTGTCATTCATATGTTTTATGTAATTTTCTCGTTCATTTTGTAAAGTGTAAAACACGTGGTACACATCTTTCCCAACACGACTTCTATTAGGAAATTCTGTACCACTTTGATATCTCTCTGCGAGTGATATTCTTTGATTCGTCCAATCATCGAGATGTTTCAACTTCTCTTTAAGAAACAGTCCTTGCACCCCATCCATCCGCGAATTTATACCATCTGTTACGTGTTCATATCGGTTATGCTTCGGAGATCCAAGACTCGCGTATCTTTTCATTTTCACAGCGAGTTCTTCGTTATTCGTTATACACGCACCCGCGTCGCCGAGTGCACCCATATTTTTACCCGGATAAAAAGAAAAACAACCTATAGCACCAAAATTACCCACGTGTTTACCATCTATACACGCACCGTGCGCTTGTGCGCAATCTTCAATGACAGGAACACCCAATTTAAGTAGCGTGTGCACATCAACACATTGCCCATATAAGTGGACTGGGATGACACAATCCACATCTTTCACAGTGTCAACCAACATGAGACCGGTGTCTGAGTCCACGTCAATAAACACAGGCACGTGACCAGCGTTTACCACCGCCATAGCGGTGGCCGCATACGAAATAGCGGGTACGGCTATCCTAGACCCTGGTTTGAGTTCAAGTGCCTTTATGGCTATATACAGTGCATCGGTGCCACTGTTACACGTAACGCAGTGCTGGGAATTCGTGTACTTTTTGAACGCATCGGCGAAGGTTGTGTCTCCCACAAAACCGGATGTATTCAAAGCAATATCCAGGGATTCGTGAAACGCTGTACGTAATGGTTCGTGTATTCTAGAAAGATCATTATAGGGGACCTTCATTATTAAAGAATAAAGTATAATCTTTAATAATGAATTGTGTTATAATAGGTCTAGGTTATTTTGGTAATATATTAAAATCCAAATTGGAAAATCTAGAATACAAAGTCATCACGGTTGACCCATATAACGAAGCCTCTGATTTTAAAGACATAGATGATATCGCGGCGATCGAAGAAAATAGATATTTCATCACAACACCCGCGAGCACACACCACTCAATTCTACTCAAATTATTTTCAAAGAATGTAAAAAATATATGGGTAGAGAAGCCGATATGTCCTTCACTCGAAGACACACTCGATATATTTTCGAAGAAACCAGATGACACATTTTTATACTGCGACTTTACGTGGTTACAACATAATGCAGTAAAGGAACTTGGAAATTGCAAAGATGTTAAGCACATCGAAATGAAATGGCTAAACAACGGTTCAATGATACCAAAAGACGTAAACATTGTGGAAGACCTCGCGGTTCACCCAATTTCAATATTGATGTTCTTACTCATGAAATCGAAGAAGAGTATAAGTACTATATACGTACCATACGCGAACGAAAAATCGATACTCATAAATGGTAAATGCGATGACATAACATTTAACATAGAAGTGAGTAACACATCTATGAAAAAGAGCAGAAATATAAGCTTGTATTGCAAGGATAACGTGTATAGGTGGTCATCCGAATATGAGTTTTTTATAGAGAATGTGGGAAAAGTTGAAAAAACAGATGCGATAGAAATGAACATAAGACAATTTTTGTCAAGAAATTCGATTGGATACCCATTAGATATCGCGAGAACTCTTGAATGTATTAATAAACGTTTCAGAGCGTTTGATTAAATCAATCTTTTCGTGTTCACTCATACGAGAACGCTCTATGCCTACCGCGTTTACTTTTATGGGTTTCGCTGGTACACCACCCCATATAATCCCATCAGGTGATTCACCCTTGAAAAAACTGCCGGCACCTATCACACAATATTTACCTATTTTAGAACGTTGGTGTATGGATGCATTCATACCTATATGCGAATAATCACCTATATTTACATATCCAGCAACACTTGAACCCGGATTCATTTGAACACCGTTTCCTATGTGGGAGTCGTGTCCAATAAAGCATCTATTCATTATGTAGCAATCATCACCTATGTATGTAACTTTATCAGTCGGTTTGTTTATAATTGTGAGCTCTCGTATGACCGTGTTATCACCTATGTGCACTCTACCATATCCACTCGACGATTGACCTTTCCAGTCGGGTTCAGTGAATATCATATTATCATTACGAAGATAATCTATAATACATAATAATTTCTCAGTACATGATATAAAAATGGTTGCATCTAAGTTTGACATGCAACAATTATCCAATCTCGCTGCGAGAACGGGACAGGACATGGAAATGTCATATGGCACACTATTCTTGATTGTTATCATGGGTGTGTTCTACATCGCGGCGAGTTCGGTAGGAATCAAGACCTTCAATGATTGCGACCAAGTACAAAATTCGCAGAAATGGAAGAATCTCAAGGGGTTCTTGAGTCACACGATGGCCGCAGCCATCGCCATGATCCTCACACTCCTTATTACTAAGATCGTGAAATCCGAAGCCGCGGCGTTCGCGCTCTTATTCGGTATTTTTGGTGTCATCGCATCTTCGATGACACTCGCGATGACACGCGAATGCAGTAGCACCGCCGATAAATCCGCTCGAAACTTTGGTATTGTTTCGTTGTTGGGTCACATACTTTTGTTGATAGTATCTATTTACTTGATGATGAAGCGTCGTGGTGTGAAAATGCCAACATTGAAGCGAGGGGGTATCCAACCAAACGCGAGAATGTCTAGCTATAGACCATTGCCAGGACCGATGGCTCAACAAATTTAATCTCGTATTACACTAGATGGATAAGAGAATTATCTTTTTGTTACTGGTGTGTTCACTGAGTTGCATTGGTTCTGTATTTGCCACATTAGGCGGGTTAAGTGCAAAGAAATCTGGTAACATAGAAGGCACGGAAGAATTTTATATTAAAAAGTACGAACTCGAAAAGCTCAAACAAATATTGATTGACGCCGTCGCGGCTGATACACAAATTGTACCCCCAGAAAAAACCGCGGGTGATTTCATCGAAATAGACGATTACATAGAGTACAAGATTCAGTTCGCAGCGGGTAAAGATACGAGAGAAGAGATAATAAATCGCTCACAACCACATATAGATAAATTAAAACGCTGGTGTGCCGAACATTACGACGCACTTAACACGTTCAGAAAATCTACAAATAAGATCACATATCTTGATGGCACACAGGTCACGGCTGAAAAGTTCTATGCGACATTTATGTCAAATATTTCAGACGAAGGAAAATTGTTACTTTTTAAAATTTGTAAAAAATAGATATGCATGTGGTCGATTCAATTCGAATCATCTTAATGCTCCTGTCTTATGTGATGCAAAAGACAGGAAGATTAACTTTCGAAGAAAAATGTAAAATATTACAATTTGTGGGTAAGCTTACCTCGGAAACAACATTTGAGGCTCGTCTTCCGTCAAACGTCGAATCTGTGCGAGTGTATAGAGACCAAGTAACACACCTGTTAGAGAGTACATAGCGTAGTATTTTGAACCATTTCTGTACTGGTAAATTCCCCAGAGTATGCTCGTGGCTATACCAGATATCACATATTCGGGTGTATAACCATCAACTTTCTTCATGTTATACACGTCACTAAATTCACGCACCAATTGATACGCACCGAGTGAACTCGCGGTAAAAACTATGATGCTGTCTGCATCCATTATAATTATTAGAGAATTTATTTCTATATACATGATAAATGAGCTCCACACCAGAATCCATCCTTGATGGATACGACAACAAGTCCCCACAGGCGAAGAAGGTCGCGGAACGTGTCAAGATGTTGACCGCGCGATACAAGAAAACGGGTGTCAACAAGGAAAACATCTGTGGTATCGTTTCCAGCTTGATGATGGAAGTCAACAGCATCAAGGCACTCAAGGGTCCGGAGAAGAAAGAACTCGTTCTTGATTTGATTTACTCTTTGATAGAGCAAATCGATGAAGGTGAAGAAGATTCCGAATTGGAAGTCGTCCTCAAAAAGATGGTTCCACCCATGATCGACAGCTTCTCCGTGATGCTAAAGATAACTAAAGGTTGTGGTTGCTTTGGTAAATAGGATGAAATTTCCAAATCTGGAAACAATGGTTATGTATGGAATTTACACAGTGAAAGACCTAATCTTACATTCACAAAATAAGCTTGTAAAAAGAAACATACGAGTGTTGAATGAATGTGACACGTGTTGTTTCGTTTTTGAAGGGCATTCATGTGATAATTGTAACTCTATTAAAAGGAACGATGTATGTATGGTTAGGTAATAATGCCGTGCTATCCGGTTGTCACAACTTACACGACGCGTCACTTTCGCCACTTTCGAGAGTGATTGTATATGTTGCGCCGAAAGGCGAATGATAAAAACGCTAAAACGCGAGTGTTTCAAACGAGGAAACAGAGGTCATCAGTTTGCGGCTTGGGTTAAACGTAAGTTTGGTACGCTAGTGATACACAGAGAGACCAGTTATGGCGAAGGTGTATCACTTCCGTGTGTTCTATGTCGAAAGGTCATAGATAAGTATGGCATTCGTTGGAAAGCATACGATGGAGAGACCTGGATAGATAGTTTGATCACAAAAAATATACCTAAATCGAAACCAACTAATAAACAACGTCGAATTCTAAGGTTTGGGCTTAATGATGAGTCCAAGTGCTGATTCAAGATTGTTCTGGTTTCGTTTGAGTGGTTTATCTCTCTTTAATTTGAGTGTCTCGTTTTTACCGGATGCACTCTTTATTTCATCCATCTTTTTTGTGTTTGAAATAATTGGTATTAACCGGTCTTCATGAGGTTTCATGTCTATTTCTTTGGGTTTTTCTTTGTCGACGACGCTATTATTCCTAAATTCTTCTATAGTGAGGTCCCCACCAAACACATTGAGTCTTTCACGTAGAGGTGCTATTGTTATCGAACCAAGTTTGTTGTATAACTTTTTTCGCATAATGATAATGTTACTGCATATGATACCTCCACGTGTAATTCCGTATTTATCTATGGCGTATCTTTTCATGCAACTCCAAGAACAGAATCCACCGCATGTATAAAATTTACTACGTTTATCGTCGTATTTATAGGGGAGTTTCAAAGTTTCACCTTCAAACGGATGACAACACCACCAACACCACATGCATTAAAGGAAATGGTAGTCTTTAAGTCTTATTTTTTTCTCAGCACAAAACAAACAACATGGGTGGTGGAGGAAGCAGTACCATCAATCAGGAATTCAACATGAGTGTTGTGAATGATGTCATGTATAATTCCGTGACCAATAACGATTCCATCAATGAAAACACCATGCAGAACATTCAAGGTATGGAACTCAATATATTGAAATCTGTCGGGTGTAATATAACTACCAGTCAAGAGATTACATCAAGTTTTATGGCGACGACTGAACAAATTACAGAAAGTTTCCAATCCGTTGAAAATGATATCGTGAACGAACTTCAAGCACAGGCGGGAGCGGCACTCGATAAGCAAACACAGATGGGGAACATGCAATTCGGTGATAGACAAAACGTCAACCAAACGATTAACACAGAAATAGAAAACATCGTGAAGACTAATCTCGAAACCAATAACCTCACGAAAACGATAAATGAAGCTGTTAATATTCAGGACCAAACAATTAACATTGGTGAAGTATACTGCTTTAACGGCGAAACCCTGACATTCAAACAAAACATATCTGCCGATCTCGCGGCACAAGCTGTCGCGAAGAACTTACTTTCCGCTATTACGACCAATAAAACGACAAATGAAATCATAACCAAGGGTGAAACCTCGCTCGCGTCCAAGGCTGGTGGGACCGCTGAAGCCATTGAATCGGCCGGTGAAGCTGTGACAGGTGTGGTCGGTGCGGTGACCAGTCCCATGAGGTCTGCGATCATTGGCGCGGTGTTGTCGTGTATTGTGGTAATCATTGCCATGGTCATGATAGCACGGTCACCCGCTG
>Ga0222718_10001476_pt1 | contig 22429 bp, 40 predicted proteins | sample C33_27DmetaG_FD_165045 | JGI IMG/M metagenome (GOLD analysis project Ga0222718, IMG submission 165045) | Estuarine water microbial communities from San Francisco Bay, California, United States - C33_27D | ecosystem: Environmental > Aquatic > Marine > Unclassified | place: USA: California...
TGACATGTATGTCGAGCTTAAGTCCAAGTCCGGCGTCGCGTCCAACACTTCCGATACTACCGCCGATCTTTGCTGGGTCGCCGAGCGCGCCGTCTCCTCCGTTGAGCTTTCCATCGGTGGTCAGCGTGTCGACAAGCACTACCAGCGCTGGTGGCGTCTGTACTCCGAGCTTTACCTCGATGAGTGCAAGAAGGCCACTTGGGGTAAGATGACTACCGGCACCGCCGACTCCACCGTCTACCTTCCTCTCGTTTTCTTCTTTAACCGCAATCCCGGTCTTTACCTTCCCCTCATTGCCCTCCAGTACCACGAGGTCCGCATCGACTTCGATTTATCTTCGGAGTTTGACGTTTACCTTAACACTGACACCTTCAAGGTCTGGGCCAACTACATCTACCTCGACACCGAGGAGCGTCGCCGTTTCGCCCAGAAGGGTCACGAGTACCTCATCGAGCAGGTTCAGCACACCGGTACTGATACCGTCACCTCCGCTTCCACCAAGCAGGTCCGCCTCTCGTACAACCACCCCGTCAAGGAGCTCGTATGGTGCTTCGACCAGGGTGTTGCCCGTACCAAGATGTGGAACTTCACCTCCAAGGGTACCGTCGGCGAGGTTGTCCTCGAGGCTGACCCCACCGCGATCGAGACGTCCAACGCTTTCATCTCCACCTCCGTCTCTGGTGCTCCTCTCCTCAAGGTAGGCACCGGAGGTACCGCGGCTGCCAACGCCTTCACCGAGGAGGTCGTCGGTCCCCTCAACACCTTCAAGCTCGTTCTTAACGGCCAGGACCGTTTCAAGGAGCAGAAGGGCAAGTACTTCAACCAGGTGCAGCCCCACTTCCACCACAGTGGTTCTCCCTACGCGGGTGTCTACTCGTACTCCTTCGCGCTCAAGCCCGAGGAGCACCAGCCTACCGGCACTTGCAACTTCTCGCGCATTGACAACGCGCAGGTGTCTGTTACCATGAACACCACCAGCGCGACCAACATGCACATGTTCGCGACCAACTACAACGTCCTCCGCATCCAGTCTGGTATGGGCGGTCTTGCCTTCTCCAACTAAGCATACAAATCAAATTTGTATTTGCTATTAAAAAATTCATATTTAAAAATTGAAATCGTACAATTTTTAAAATTGAAAATGAGTATGTTTCTCAGGCGAGTGTATGAACTTATTGTGAAAGTTGAAAAACCTACATTAGGACGTTGGAATCTCAAGTCGTGTAATGAAATTTCAACATCCATAAACTCCGTATACCAGAACAGAGACCATTGCGGTGATACGATCTGTAAAACACCGAAGAAGGCTTCAGAATATACCACCAGTGAGCAATCTGGTAAACATACCCATTAGAGCAAGACTACTTGCTGAAGAAGCTTGTGGTGTAGTTGGAATACCACCGGCTGATCGGACAGATGAGGAACAACAGCATACACAGCATACCAATAATAAAAGAGGGGCGAGTTGTTGCATTTACTATCTACTTAGAAAATAACACCCACATAAGTTCATGTACGAAGTGTATACTGATGGAAGTTGCTTAGGAAACCCTGGTAGGGGTGGATGGGCGGCTATTAGTAAGGACTTTAAGCTATGTGGAGCACAACCTAATACTACGAATAACGTAATGGAAATGACAGCTATCGTGAAAGCACTCGAACAGTGTCTATGGATGGAAGAGAAATACGTACGTATCGTGACGGATAGTAACTACGTGAAGCAGGGAATATCTTCGTGGATACACAATTGGAAGAAAAATGGATGGAAAACTTCCAATGGCGGGGATGTTAAGAACAAGGAGTTGTGGGTAAAACTCGACGAATTGAGGGAACGCTTTACCATGATTGAATGGAAGTGGGTCAAGGCCCATAACGGCACACTCCAAAACGAAGCTGTTGATAAATTAGCCAGGGAGTGCGCTAAAAATTTATCCGAGTAAGTTAGGTTCCATGAGTGTTCAAAACCAGGAAGAACACTGTGAATGGTGTGAGAAGCAGGAGAAGCTACTTGTCAAATGGGCAGAGAAAGCCGCCGGCTACCGCTGGCTACACAACCATGCACGCCTTTATTATAAAAAACAAAACGACTGGCTGGCGTATCCGTCTATCATCATAGCCTCAATAACGGGTGTGGGTGGTTTTGCTGTGCTAAACCCCAGCGGTAATGACGGTGTGAGTAACGATACCAAGACGCGTATCATGATTGTCCAGTATTTCTTTGCCTTCCTCAACGTCATAGCTGGTATTCTTTCTTCTATCAGTAAGTTTAGTCAGAGTCTCCCTTTATCGGAAGCGCACTCGGTCATGTGTGTACAGTGGTCTAAGTTCTACAGGTCAATAGATATGGAACTGTCGTTGGATATCAAGCATCGTTCCGACGTAGTGGAATTCATCATGAAGTCGCGCGAGGAGTACGACAAACTTTTAGATGATGCTCCTGATATCCCAGCTATAAGTATACAGGCATTCATGGTACAATTTCCCGATAAAGAGAACAAACCGGATGTTTGTAACGGACTCTCGATTGTCATGAGTGATGATGCGGCATCCGTGACAGGTTCGGGGCGTGCGGTGAGCAAGTGGTTGGGTGCTTTTCAGAACATCTCGACGAGAAGAAAGAGTCGGGACGTAGACGAGTTAGAACGAATGCCATCCGTATAAATTTCTCAGTACATTGTAAATGCTTAGGTTCATTCAATTTTTACCTATTTTGATGATCTCTCTTTTGTACGGTCTCGTGTATGCCGCGATTAACCGTGTCAACCCCGACGCGTTTGGTTTCGAGGACAGTATCGTAGATCCTTTTTACTTTTCGTTTACTACGATGTCTTCCGTGGGGTACGGTGACTACTCCCCCAAGACCCGGTTCGCGAAAGCGGTCGTCATGAGTCAACAGTTTGTACTCCTCGCGGAAATCAGTAGCCTCCTCGGCCTCGACAAGCTGGGTAACTCGATACGTAACACCAGCATCAATAACATGATTAAGAATGCTTAAAATTATGTACACTTACTATAAATGATAGTGATTATACTATTGTTTATAATATGGTTTTTTGCGTACGCGAACAAGTGTTCGTGTAAAAGAAAGACGGAGGGGTGTTACAGAACCGAATTTTATGGGTTTCAGTACGGACACTTACTTCTGTACATGCTTCTAGGATTTTTGTATCCCAAACAGTTTTGGTTTTGGATCATATTGGGAATCGTGTGGGAAATATTTGAATACTGGCTTTCTATGCGTCCGGATATCGTAGAGAATTTAGGAGGGTGTCTCTCTACATCTGACGAGAAAACACCCTTGTGGTATCGTCACGTGTATGCCGGTACACCCAAACATGAAAATTTTATAGATAGAGTCTTCGGTATTAAAAATTCAGAGTCGCACACGTGGCACTATTCCATCGGTGAAAATCTAACGAATGTTTTAGGATTTATGATTGGAAAATATCTCAACGGAGTGTATGTTTAGAGCGATGTACAAAGATCCCAATTTTATTGGCGCTCAAACACTTCCTCCGAATGATGTCGTGGTCATCATGAAGGATGGAATCGAATATCACAAGGCGGAAGGTGTTGTGTTTCGTTCGGAAGCGAGTATTGATAAAGACTCGAAGGAACTTAAAGGTACGCCCCGTGGTAAGGATAAGATACGAGAACTCTTCATCGAACCTACAGTGAGGACAAAAGGTAGGTTCACGGTCACGATGTATGAGTTTTGATCCCATAGCTCAGTTGGTTAGAGCGTGGTGCTTATACTACGTATACACGAGTGGGATCATACCCATATAAGGCACGCCAAGGTCACGGGTTCGAGCCCCGTTGGGATCACTTTTTAGAATGGGTTTTCCTCATTGTAAAAAGTGTCGACTTATAAAAATGATAAGGTCATTTCAATTAAATGTCACCGATTCAACAACACCAAGAGACCTAGATTTATTTTTCAATTACGTGTGGTCCCATAACCAAAAGGTTCACGTAATTCTTGACACGACGAAGTGTAAGAGAGCCTCCCTCGGTCGTGTGCTCTCGATGCGTGGGGTTCTCAATAAACACCGTCCCAACTCCAAGAAGTTCATAGATCATACAACGATTTTTGTCGGTTCTCGTTGGGCTAAGACTCTACTAAATATAGGACTCTCCATAATTCGAACCGAGAGACCGGTGAAAATCAGTACCCCCATTTGACATCCTTGGGGGTGGCGTGTGGATGATGCCTCGAGAAAAAGTTACGCTCACCGTGATCGCTATGACCGATGAGACTTTTCTGTGACCTGTCTATGACCATATACTTTCGCATATCCTTGTAATACACTCGAGCTCCTTTATTGATTAAATCCTCGTGCTTCATGTCTACGTGATTATCCATCGGGTAGAAGTGCTTCACGTACTTTCGCATATTATTCACGTTTATGAGGTAGCATTTCGTACTCGAAATCCATTTCACCTTTTCCAGAGTTCCCTCGTCTTTATCAGGAAGCCTGGAAAGACAATGGAAGAAACACATCTCCATATTTTCACCCTTCTCATCTATGACCTCTTGAATTTCATGGAACAAACGTGACGATTTGATGATGACATTATCTTCAAAAATGACCGCATATTTGAGTCCCTGTTCGAAACAGCGTTTATAGAAATCCATGTGCCCCACGAAACAACCTATAGCCCCGAGATTGAAATAGGTTATGTTCGGGCGTTTTACCGTCGGGTCGTAATGCATTTCCAGAGCCTTTTCAAAATAGTCGGGTTCGATGATATCTTCGTATTCCCTCGCGATCTTAACGTTCCCGGTGTTGGGACCGTATATGACTTCTATGGGAGTAAATCCAGTGTAGTGTTTGAAAAATCGCTCTTGACGTGTCTTGGCACTGTTGACTGTGAGAAGAAAACACTTGTAATCGTATTTCTCTTTGATTTTAATCTTCTCTTCCCTATACGTCACGGCGAGAATGTAGACGACAATCGCCAAAAGTACGACGAACAAGAACATACCTACTTAAACGTTAGAAAATTTAAATGCGTAAGAATGAATGGTATAGATGTATGCGGTCTGATAGGATCGATACTCATTGTCATCATGTTCATACCCGAAATTAATCATGTGTACAAACACAAAGACGCAAAAGCTATCAACTATAATTTTTTACACTTGAACCTGACGGCGAGTGTGTTGTCCCTCGTATACTCTTTCTACTACAACGTCGTCCCCATGACCATCACAAATTTTTCCGCTGGTCTTTTCTCCTTGCTCATGTACTACTTCAAATACAAATACGAGCTTAAAGAAGAGATTCCAAATACTACTATAGAAGACGCTCCTATAGTGTAGTTGGTTAACACTGTGGACTTTGAATCCACCACCCGTGGTTCGAATCCACGTGGGAGCTTTAATCCTCTCTTAGCTCAGTTGGTAGAGCAGTGGACTGTAGTTCCAATGGTCACCTGTTCAATTCAGGTAGAGAGGACCATTCCTCTGTAGCTCAGTTGGTAGAGCGACAGGCTGTTAACCTGTAGGTCATCGGTTCGAACCCGGTCGGAGGAGATTCTTAGATAGTGTCATCCACTATTTAAAAATCTCATAGTATAATAAACATGAATCCTATGTTAATTGGATTTGGATTTCTAGGAATGTGTTTTAGTTCCCTCGCTGTAGGTGTGATAGTGTCAGGTGGGATGACCGAACCCACGTCCACATCAACCGAAACCGAAACCGAAACCGAAACCGAAACTGAAAGTGGGGGTGTACCACTAGCCGAGCAGGTAGAGGGGTCTATGCCCTCGATCGAAGATACGGCGGCGGCTAAACAAGCACGTGCAGATCGTTTTTATGAAAGCGCTCAAAGGTTGTAAGGATATGAATAAATAATCTCATAATATAATAAACGATGTCGAGCGACCCAAGTAAGATGTTAGCTGGTGTCGGACTTCTCAGTGTATGCTGCATTTCTTCCAGTCTATTAGCTGGTGCTATGGGTGGGGGTGAATCCACAGAAGATCCCGCGACTACGACCCCTACCGGACCTTCTTACCCCAAGGGTCAGTATGTCAGGCTGGAACACACTGTCGCCCATGACGCGAATGCGGAAGGTAACGATGATGATAAACACAAAATTATCAATCTCGCCGAGCTGGAAGTGTTTGCTAAGGACGGTACAACCAGTTTAGCCGCCAGTAAAACTGTTGAAGCGGCCAATTTTCATCCCGCGGGTCCTCTACCAAATCTCACCGATGGTAACTTTTCCAATTTTGCACACACTCTCGGTAGAGACGTCAACGAAATTGATAAGATGACCGTCGATCTGGGCTCCGAAAACGAAATCGAAAAGATTAAGATTACCAACCGCGTTGATTGCTGTAAACACCGAGCGCAGGGTATTAAGGCTGTAATCCTCGGTGCGGATGGTACGACTGTGGTTAAGGAAACACCTGCTATTACCACCACGGCTGATACGTACACATTTACGTTCCCCGATTCGACGACATGGGCTTAAAAATTAAGATTAAATAAGTATTAATGTCGACTGTTGTTAAACTTCTTTTTTCTCCAGTTGTTTCCCTCAATAGGAGATTTAAGCGACGAAGTAGGTCTTCCCTATTGGATGCCCCACCACCACCCGCAGATATCCCAAATGAATGGGCCTACGGGTCGTATTGTTGGATAGCCACAGTCGAGGCGAAAGATTCGGGTGGAGAGGTTGACAGAACGTTCATTGGGTACAGTCAGAACATGGACATTACCGAAAGAACGAGTATCGCGTGTGATAGATATAAACAACCTGGTACTACGTGTGGCGAAGCCCAGATGACGATGCGGGGTGGTGAATGCGACGAAGTTATTTTTATGAAATCTAAAAATGGAAAAATGATCAATCTCACGAACCCATTTCACTAACTTTATCCGGTCCTACATAGACGGGAGGTGCTTCAAGTATCTCAATCTCAAGCTTACCTTCTTGTGATTGAGATGGTCTCACGTAGGCAATACGACAATCATTTGCCCTCAAAACTGGATTTCCTGTCTGGACCGGTACAACAACTGGTTTACACAAAAGAGCGAACATGTTTATTGTTACACGATATTTATTGGACCGGCATAATACGTATGTTTCTTGATTTTTCGTAACAAGTTTTTATTTTCCATGTACGCCGTACGACCCCCATGTACGACGAGAGCGTCCCTGGTCATGGTGGCGAGTAAGTACTGCGTGCTATTCTCTTCACACATCTTACAGCGACTGAATACGTCCTCCCTCGTACCCATGTAACAATCGATAACAACATCCAGGGGTCCCATTTCTTTACTCAGTGATTCTATGACGCCGTTAGAATTTTCCACGTGCGAGGGAAGAAAGGTGAAGACCCTGCGTGGTTTCTCCATTTTCGTCGTCATGCTCCTGACCGATTTGAAATTTTGAGATACATGTACGGGGTCCTCCAATCGTACCGACAACCTGTTACTCAACTCGATAAGAGTTTTAGGTAAAACGATTCCCACTGACATATATATATTTTCCCCAAAAAAATCTCATGAAATAAAAACAGATGAATCACTGTTTAGTGTTTGGTGCCAGGGGCCATCTGGCTCAAACTCGTATCATACCCGCTCTCAAGAGAATGGGGTGTCCCTATACCCCCATATCAAGAAGGGAAGTAGCGAACTTGGAACATCTCAAGGATGAAAAGAACGTCGTCGCTTACATGGCCATTCCCACACACAACTTTTGCGAAAACGTGGAACCTTATCTCGGGGTCGTCAACCCGACGTATATCCTCGAGAAGCCACACGGACACTCGAAGTACGATTTTGAACGAATCAAAACGTTCATCGAGGATAACGGTATAAACGTGGTGTATAACGACCACTACCTTTTCAAGGACACGATGAATCATATCCGTTCTCCTAAAAATCTCAAAACCATAGAAATCAAAATACACGAAAGTGACGATATGAACGATAGGGTAAACTACTTTGATACTGTGGGTATACTGGGTGACATGTATCAAAGTCATTGTGTCCTATTGTTTGCTACCATACTCGCAAAACATTTCGGTGAAAGTCGTAAAAAAATCTTAAAAGAATTGAGTTTGGTAAAACCGGAAATAATGCAACTTGCAAGAAATCGTGCGTATGAGGGTACAGCTCCCACGGAATGCAAAATTCAACTGTCATACAGGGGTATCGAACTCGTGGCCGATCTTCAGAAAATGGTACCGAAGGAAAAGTATATACTCATGAATGGTAATATAAAATGGGAAATGGATTACGGTGTGTGTGCATACGAAAATGTTCTCAGAAATATAGATGCTGGAAATACACTCCAGTTTTTAGACGAAGAGGAAGTAGATTATTTATGGGATCACACCTCGATCATTTCGTGCTGACCGAAATAGTTTCTCTGCGCCATGAGAAGCTTCATAGACGTAGACGTCTGGTGTGTAAAATCATACTGCGTGAGTGCAGCCTGTACTGCCGGTGCAGGAATACCCGCCGACGTACAATACATCATAAACACGCGCGCGTTATCCACCGTTTCTTCCAGAATATTCCTGCAATTCTCGCTGATCATAGGACACTCAATAATAGTACCAGAAGACCAAGCCTTTTTGATACTATCATCGTCCACGTGACGAGTCGCCATGAGCTCGTACCCCTCCAAAATAGAAGCAGCAAACACGAAACGCATGGTATCCAGACCGACGATTGGGTCGATGGCGTAATTCGCGTGTTGCGCGGTATTGATAGCCTTGACGTGTCGACTCGTGAATCGCGCATTCACCGCCGAGTTGATGGTCGGTGTAGGAATTCCATACTCAAGGCCAATCTGCGAACACCACAAACCAGTGTTATTCATATCACCCACGTCAGCGATTTTGTGAATTTTGTATTCATCGAGTACGTGCATGGCCGAACGCGTGAGGTACCCGTCGATATCACTACCCTCGACCTCCTTTAGAACCTGATCCATGTAGTACTTATCTTGGTTGCAATACGCAAACACATCCGCGATACCTTGGAGCATACCGTATTCGACACCGTTGTGTACCATCTTCGTGAAATGACCCACGCCATAATCCTGACCCATATACGCAAAGTTTTTGGCGAACGAATCAAAGAGCTCTTCATTCTTTTTGAATACCTCCTCGGAGCATCCAATCATCAACGCCGGGCCCATGCGCGCACCCTTCGCACCCCCGGAAAGACCCGTCCCCACGTAATTGATACCCTTCGATTGGCAATACGCGCCACGGTTCCTCGAAGTCCTGTAGAATTCGTTGGAGCAGTCGATAATGGTGTCATCCTCGCTAAGAGTCTTACTCAATTTCTTGACCATGGAATCTGTGACCTCTCCATGGGGAAGTGTGGTGATGATCGTTCGAGGCGTTTGCATCTTACAAACCATATCTTCCATGGATTCGTGACCGCGAATATTCATACAATCACCCGCGAGGGACCTAACCTGTTCGGGTGAACGGTTATACACGTGAATTTCATGAGACTTTTGGATGTTGAGGGCGAGGTTACCACCGATGGCACCGAGGCCGATGAGACCGAGAGACATGTGTTCTACGAGTTCATGCATCGTATATTTTAAGTTCGTTCCAATCTCGAATACTTATGTCACTTTCTTCGCACCACGGATAAACATCTTCACCGATATAGTTGATTGCACGGACACCATCTTTTATGCAACGGTCACAAATATTCTTGTTATCATCTATTATGAGGCCTATGTTGAGTGCACGACAAATATCAGCTTTGTGTACTTCGTTTGGGGTGAAACTGTTGGTCAAGATGACATCATCGAACACGCCCGGGAAGAAACTTTCAATCCACGTTTCTGTTTCTTCGCGTACGACATCTTGACGTCCGGTGACGACATACATTTTATCGGAGTGTCTTTTTAGTTTGTACATGGCTTCTTGACTCCCCTTTATAGGTACGAGATCCATGAAGTCTTTGGACTGATAAAATTCCCTGACCATTTTCTGTGAAGCGACTTCATCTATTTCAAATATCTCACGGTATACGTAATTGTATTTGGGTTTACTCCAAAGTTTGTGAACTTTGTGATGATGCTTCGCCATGGGAAAGAGGAATTTTACTAAGACTTCATCGATGTCGATCGCGATTCGGTTCATTTCTATACATCAATATTATTCATAATCTCTAACTACCACACCTACGGGAAATCTTGGGACACCAATCGCAGTTAGATTTTGAAATCGAACGGTCAATTGTTTTCCGATGTATTTTTCCTTTTCAACGAGATACTCTCTTCTTTTTTCGAGAGTGCCTTCAGGTTTGACGGAGAAGTGTTGTTCTCCCGTCTTACAAATCCAAATGGCAGTACCCTTCTCACGACCCGTACCCTCCTTAACATCCACGATGGGATATTCTTCGGTCTGGAAATCTTTGTACTTGAGAAGGTAATTGCTCCTCTTACCAATCTCATAGGTACTCATGGCGTCACGAATCATGATGCCTTCGTGTCCCTGACTCACGAACATGTCGTGGTAGCCTGCGATTTCAGACTTTTTCTTCACGTAAAATGTATCGACTGTGACACGTTTCATTCGTTCCTCGAATGTGAGATTCGGCCGGTTCAGATCGAAATAGTCAAACACATGGAATTCCAGGGATTCGGGATTCATCTTGAACATGCTCGTGATTTCCTCGAACGTTTTGTTGGGAGCGTAACACTCCCCGTCCAGGTACTCACCATCCTCGAGTCCATTCGCAAGATGGTCGACACCGCGGACGGGCTTTCCGGTTCGAGAGAAGCATCCTTTATTTGACACGAGAAGACGAACCCCGTCCAATTTGGGTTGAACGTAAAAGGGTTCAGTGATGTACTTTTGGCGATCTTCCCACTTGTTTGCCAACATAGGAAGAATCTGTGTACACTTGGTCTTCTCGTTGTTCCACATGGTCTGGGCTCGCATGAGCGCCTTCTCGTACCCCGTCTTCACATTCGTTCGGGACACGGACACCTTTTCACTCCCGACAACACCCGTCGTCTTCACGATATCGGCAGTACCATTCTTCATGTCTTCGACACGGATGTCCGTAAATCGCTCGGCCCCGTTCTTGTCTTTCTTTATAAGGCGTTCCATTATACTGTATTAATATCTCAGCTTTAAATAGATGTCGGATTTACCGGTTGTAAATTATGGCAGAATGGAACGACTTAGGCCTCCGGAAAGCACAATTGTGCCCTTAAATTTGAATACGTTTTGTGTTATATTTATAATTTTATGTGTACTAGCTCTCTACAGACGCTCTGTGAAAATTACTCAAGAGCGTGGACGATTCCATACTTGAGACAGTCACGAGGATTGAGATAGATATCCTTCTTCATGAGCTTCTTGAGCATTTTCTCAGGAATCTGAGTCTTCTCGAGATACATCTTCTTCAACATCTTCATGAACTTATCCGTCGACTTCAACTCATGCTTAAGTTCCTGAAAGTTACCCCACATTTCCGTGGAGATCTGGTGAATGAGTACATAGGCATTCCGGCCCATCTTTCGCTCAGTACCTCCGAGAAGCATGAACGTCGCTGCACTACAACAGGAACCCTGTGCGATGGTGACAATTTTCACACGTGAAGATTCGAGTGTGTTCATCAGTGTCATACCAGCAAAGATGTCGCCACCGTCACTCATGATGTGAACCCTGATGACTGGTTCGTAGCCAAAGAGTTCAGCTTTTTTCTTAAGAAGGTCAATCTCCAATTTTTTAAATTTTTCAACAAAATCAAGGGCGTTCTCTCTATCCACGTCGGCATAGAATAGGATTTCATTCCCGATAACCTTGACACACTCTTCGACTTCAGTTTCTTCTTCCTTCGTAGACATTCTTGAGAGCCTTCTTTACTTTTGTCACGTCTCTTGATTTTAAGTTGTTTCCGACGGCCAAGTGATTGATCACGTCGAAATCTTGAGGTGAGATTTTGTAATCTACGAGATTACTTAGGTCCCCTTTCTCCGCATACTTTTTCAAGAGGCAGAGTTCTTCAACCCCAAATCCCAATCTGGATTTCTTACGAATCTCGTCGTACTTTTGTTTACGCATCTTGTAATTTCCCAACTTTGTCCAACAACTTCCGGGTCGAATCTTATCTTTCACGAGCGGTTCGCCGAGAGATGATTTTGGTATGGTTAGAGCATGTAAGACGAAGTATGGCATGAGATTCCAGTTTCCGTATGTGTAAATGTGACTATCGTAATAGTCCGCATCAGAGAATGAGCTGGATGCGGCCACGACGTCGACACCTTTCGAGTCCAGGTAGTTTTCCTGGAAGATGTCCCACATATGTCCGTGTTCGGCTATACTATCGTGAATGGGTATGGGTACAGGATCGGACAAAATATCCGCTATGAACTCTTTGGGGGTTTTGAAATCATCCATCATATCGTACCCATCGAGATAGGTGAAAAAGTTTCGAATGTTCCCCTTACACACATGAGCCGCACTCTCCACCTTTGGTCCTCGTTCGTCCGTAAGTTTCATGAGTGTCTCGGGTTTGTGTTTGGGGACAAACACCGTCTCGAAGTTTGGATACATACACATGTTCGTGGACGTCACTAAAAGCGATCCACCTCGGGTGATGGGTTCACCGTCGGATACTCTCTCGATTATAGGTTTGAACACGGGGTCGTAGTCTTCGATGAATACATATTTGGATGAGGGTTTGATGAAGGGTAGGAACAAACATTTACTTTTCATGTGTTCCGATAGAAGTTCGACATGACTCACACCTTCGAGCACCCGTTTAAGAATGTATGATTTTCCAACACCTGAAGCCCCGCATATGAAAACGTTTTTTCGTTCACGGATATATTTACGAATGAGTTCAATCTGTTTCGTGTGAATGGTCTCCACGCTATTTTCGACCTCTTTTTTTTGCTCGACTATCTTAATGAAGGAATCCATCGATGACCTTACTGATCAGGCCATAGATTTAGTGCTTCAAAATAACGCACTACATAAACGTATCGTAGAACCTTTAAAAAGGAAAATTTTACCATACGTTGCATGCGGAGTTCTTATGAACATCGTCATGTTCATTCTCTTGGTGTACCTTGCTCGACGTCTGTCTCTTCTTCCTCTTCCTCTTCCTCTTCATACTCTTCCTCCTCAGGCTCCTCTTCCTCTTCCTTAGGTGCTAACATTTTACCTATTTTCTCGAACGGTGTATCCTTGGTGATGGCCACGATGGGCTCGACCGTCTTGGGAAGTTTGAGGGGTGGTATGGGACGTACAGTGAGTATCTCCGGTTTCGTAAAGACACCCTCGATGGGATACTCTTTATCGAAATTCATGAGTATCTTTTTAGGAATAGGAGGGGACTGCTCCAAAAGACTATCATACATCGCCTTACACTCTTCGACGAATTTTAGACCCTCCTTTTTACGTTCTGCACGGGGGAGTGAAAGCTGTAATCGAATATTTCTGGACAAACTTCCATGTCCTAACGCAGCAGTTCTGTGATTCTCCATCAACTCGTTCACCTTAAGGAACTGCATGATCGTGGCTATGAGACCGGCAACCAGGTTCATTCCACCGATGATGGCCGGTGCAGAGCTACGCATACCCTCTGGGAAAGTACTCTGGGCGAAGTTCGCCGTACCAGTTATGGTCGACAGTACAATCACGGGTAAATTGAAATGTAAACTCATTCTTTTAAATTGCAAAAACGCTCGATGATGCATGTAACGATAACACGCACTGGCCTCACCCCATTGCCTGAGCACATTTTCGTGATAATCGTTCCACATTTCCTCCATATTTTTTTCCTCCGTCATCTTATAATAGATGAACATTATATTTCTTCTGCACACTCTATTCCTATTAGCTATTCTTATCGTTCCGTTTACCAATAATAAGAGGAACCTAGAATTTTACTCGATCATTATACCCTTCATCTTCTACCATTGGTCGGTGAACGATGACACGTGTGCACTGACACAAGCGGAGATGATGGTTACCGGTAAACACAAGGACGAGACCTTCATGGGTAGACTCGTCGGTCCGATATACAAGATGGAAGAGAACCAGATCAATAACATGACCAAAACCCTATTCTTTGTTTTATGGGCTTTTGTCGGATACAGGTTGGGACACTTCGATATATTTTTCGATGACCTAAGTGATTTGCTTAAAGGTAAAAAGGTAAAGTAAAGTATCATGGATCTTAAACTTCAGAGTGAAATCAAGAAACTCGTGTACAACCGTGATTTGTATCACGCCAACTATGTCGAAGAATTGGAAGAGTTTGAAACGAAAATTCAGCGACTCGACGCTCAAGCCGACCGGACCGAGTCGGAGGTAAAGAGGCAGATCCTATCCAAACAGAAGGAATATTACGAGAGGCAAATTGAAAAACTCGATAAAAATTTGGAAATCACCACGAAAGCTATCAATCAAAAGATTGAGTATTTTGAGGAGCAACTTCAAAATCTGGAGAAGGAGAAACGTTCACTCGACTACAATGTTGAGAAGCTCAAGAAGGCACTCGAGAGACGTAACACAAATGAGATTTTCGACATGTTCGAATTTGTGACGAACGCAATCACGATCATTCGAGAGGACATCAAACCTACTTCTTCGAAAGCTGATGAACACGCTTAATGAATTCCTTGTTACGTCGAATCTTGGGGTCCGCCGCGATGAGGCGCATGAGTGCTGCGGTGGGAATTTTGGGAGTATTACCCGAAGGCTTAGGAGTTTTCTTTAATTTCTTCTTAGCGTTCTGGAGTTGTTTAGTAGTTGGCATTATACTATAGGTTGCTAAAATATTTCCTCACCTATACTATAATGAAGAATCGACAGAAGATTCAGTTGATGACCTTGACTCTTATCGTGCTCGTGGGTGTACTCGGCTACATGTGGTACAACCCTAAGGTTGTGGAGGTTCCGGTCGAGGTTGTCCCCGTTCCACCCCGCCCCGTGGAGACGCGTCGTCCCCCGGTGCGGGAGCCCGAATTCAGGGGTCCACCCATCAAACAGTACAAACCTGGCTACATGCAGCAGATGGGTATTATCACGGGTGGTGATGGTGAGACACTCCCTCTCTATGGTAAGGAGGTGCGTGGGCGTCGTGACCGCTATCATTACTACACGACCACCGGTGGGGAGAATTTGTACCCCGTTTCTATCAGTCACAACGCGAGAGACTGCATGGAGGACATCGGTTGCGAAGAGTTGTACGGAAATGAAACAGTCACCGTATTGGGAAAGACTGGTTCATTCACAGTGAATATGTATCGTACGGATGATTTCTTTTAATTTTCAGCTTCTTCTTTTTTCTGCTTAACGCGCTTCTGTATATCGTTAATCAGAGAACTCGTCTGACTAGAAGAGCAGCACGCCGAAACGGCGCACGCCGCAAGAATCGGAGGGGATTTGAAAGGTATGCGCATGATACCCATGATACCCATGATGGAACAAACTAAACACGCGATGGTAAATCCAAGTTGGGTGTTACCCATGGGTTCACCAGAAGTCTTGAAGAGATTTCCAATCATCTTTTACTATACGTCAACAAAAATTATTTCTCAACCGTGTCACGGTATCGTATTCTCTGGTGAGAAATCCGGTGTTCCCCGCATATTTGGACTTAAGTCGTAAAAGTTCAGCCACCCCCTCGTCATCGAGATGTCTAAGAAAATCCACCTTCATCTCCATATCGTCAAGCTGGTTTCGCTCTTTCATGTGTTGAACGTACGGCCATGTGTGTTTTCGTAGAGAATGAACTTCTTCCTCGAGACGTCGAAGTCTGGGAAGAAGAATCTTGTGAATCAGCACTCTAAGCTGTTGTGCATCACTCATCTTATGGTGAAGACGTTTTTTATCTTTATACAAATTAAGATGTCACTCCCCCAATGTAAGCGAGACTTTATTAGAAAACTAGTTACGGGTGTATCTAATGTCATGGACTTTGACAAACTCTTACACTCGATAGACAAAACGGATATCTTCATCAAAAAACACTTTCTCGTTCGAACCGATGATGGGTCTTACATGGTAAATAAAACGAATTTTTGTATGTGTGTAAAGTCACTCGATTTTGAATTGCTATGTAAAATATTTATTCGTTTGGATACGTACGGTGTCACCTTACGAAAAGTGTTTCTCGAGGCGAATGTGAATCCGTTATATTTTAGTAAGGAGGAGTTGAACTATGCTCAACTCGTCGGACAAGGTGAAATCGAAACTTTTTTCGATTTGGTTCTCTTTTGAGTAAAAAATCTCAGTTAACAGTAGATGCAGTACCGTGACTTGAAAAACAAAGCCAAAAAGCTCGGTCTCCGTGTGACTAAAACTGTCAAGGGAAAACGAGTCAAACTATCAGCGAAAGAACTTCGCTCTAAAATTACTATGAACTTTGAGAACAGTGTGAAGAATGCACAGAAAGTTATCAGAGTGTGTCAAAACATTGTCGCACCTACCGTGGTTCGTGCGGGTGCTCCATCCGCACCTCCTCCACCTCCACCTCCACCACCCCGACGCCCGGTCATCAACGCGAAGCGCGCGAAACTCATGGCCGAACTGAAAAATGTCCTTAAGAAGAAGGGACTTTCTACTCCTTCGTAATTATCATAGAATGAATGGTAGTACATTTTTGATTGAATGGACCTCTGCGCGATAATTTGCTACCCTTATACCCCTCCTGAGAATACATGTCGACTGTAAAACCGTCTGGTACGATGATGGATTTAAAAGGAATACCCAAAGATATCTCAGCTTTTACAAAATCCGAAGCATCGCCAAATTTACCATGATCGTCACCCTTAAAATCACATTCGAAGTATGCGGTAATGTAAGGTAACGCTTGCTTTTCGGTGATGAGATTCTTTTCTCTTTCCTGTAAGAAGAAATAGATTCCACCTCCTACTGATCCCACGAAAGATGAGAAGGCACAGGCCATAAGAAGTACTTCACCCATATTATAATCTACGTACATTATAATATGGCTGCTATCATAGCTCTTTGCTTCTGCTCTTCTTTATCCGCTGCAGGGGGTTGGTTTGGTGGGTTTATCCCAGGGACCGAACCCCATTTCTTAAAAGAAATGAACGCTACCGAATGGAAGAATATCGCGAATGATTTAAAGGTCATGAACGAAGAGAGAAAGGAAGAAATGAAAGAATTAGATGAAAAAGCCGGACCGGATCTGTCTGGTTTATCTGCAGATGAACGTGTAGAATTCATGATGATGGCTAAAAACCACATACAGAAACTTCGTGAATCCGAAACATGTGAAAAGGCAAAGGAATTACTCGATGGTAACAAGTTCAAGGATACTCTAACTGCTTATCCGAATGACATTTTTACGCTCAGTGGTTCAAAACGTAAACGTGAGGTATGGGAAAGTGCGGTTGGAATAGACGACGACTTTCCAAAACGGGAGTTAGATGGTGCATTGGAAGTGTGTATAGCGACTGACGAGGCCTTTGAAGAAATTATGGAAAGATTCAACTAAACACCAAACCAAAACGTTTCGACATAAACTTCTCAACACCCTGGAACGTAGGAAAACTCCAGAGGTACCAACGGGACCAGAAACCAGCCCCGTCGATACCACTCATTTTCCAATTCTCTTTGTCACTCCCATCGATGCTTAGCATCTTATCTTGAATTTTCTTGGGATCTCGCTCAGCTATCGTGCTTTTGGGTATCCTACCTCCATGTCGGAGGACATAGGAACGCATACGTGAAGGATTCTTGTGCTTGGTGTAGTCGGAGTACCCACGTGCACCAAAATCAACAGTCCTGCCGTCTTCGAGGGTCGCCCTGAACTTCTTTTTAGGGTTAGGGCTACGAGTTATCTTGACGCGCATACTTACATTTTACGAAGATAATTTACTTGCAGCCCATGCAACCGTACTCCTCCTTCTTAGCTTGGGGAAGGAAGAAGAGACGCTCGGGGCCGCGCTTTACACGGTAGAGGTGGTCGTACATGTGGAGCAGACCGATGGTGAGAGCGAGGGTGGCGATGACGACACCGTTCACCTTGCGAGAGACGAAAGCGTACGCCGCGATGAGAACAGCGAGAATCATCTGAACGATAGTGAGCTGAGGGATGGCGGGCATCTTGAAGCGAGACTCGGTGGTCTTGACCTCAGGAGTGGGCTCGGGCTCGGCATACTTGGACGTGTATCCAACGGGCATTTTATAATATCCTGAGAAAATAATGTGGAGGTTCGCCTTCGTTCCCATACTCATGGTCCTCTATGATTTTGTCAAGGCTCCCATCGATCGACTCTACTTTACAAATCCTTGGCGACCACTTCTCGGAATACAAAATACATTCAGGGACATCGTACATGGTTTCACCGAACATGACGTAAAGCACTACCCGGGTTTACTTCTAGTCAAGCTTCACTATCAAAAGATACGTGAAGAGTTTGAACGGGTTTCACCCACTCTAAAAAAGCGTCACCAACATGATGAAGATGTATGGTCTGAGAAGAATGACGGGTACTACTATTACAAAGTCAAGGACTTTCCTTTGTTGAACAGTCTCGTAAATCAGATACCGTGTATTTATAAGGACACAGCCATGTTTGTGGTCATCGAGGGTCCCATGATACTTCCTCCACACAGGGCTGAATCGAATGAACTCTTGAGGTATCAGCTCACTATACAAGGTGACGGCGATTGCACTCTGTATACTGACAGGGGTACCTTTGTTCAACACGAGGGTGAAGACTTCTTTTTCGATCACGGACGATACCATGAACTTATCAAAACCGGTGAAGGTAAACGGGTTTTACTCATACTCGATGTTCATAGATGATTTCTGCACACGGCTTCGTACATGTCACTCCCACCGATGAGTTCGAGAGTCTTGTCATCCACGATCCTTTTCGTGAACGGACCTGGAGTTCCATCGTTACAATGCATACATAGCGCCGAAAGTTTAGTCACGTCACACGCGAGTGGAATACAGTCGATAAGTTCACCAAACTTTCTCTGAAACGAGTCGGCGTCGAGACCAGCCAAAATGATACTCTTTTCAGAGAGAAGACAACACTCCACAAATTTTTTGAGTCTGGGGAAAAATTGGGCTTCATCTATGGCGATAATATCGGCGTCGTAAAACTCACTTACATCCATCAGGTCAAATAGGTCGTGTGTTTTGTAACAGTTGAACTTCACGTTGTCGTGTGTTTTCAAAACTTCATCTGGGCACCTCGTATCTTTACTGGAGTTGACGACGAGAATTTTCTTGCCTATGACTTTCAGACGCTTAAGTCGCCTGATGAGTTCCGAAGTTTTACCAGAAAACATATTTCCCATAATTATTGAAAGACCCATCCCGGTTTATTAAAAATATCTCGTATTTTTTATATGGGTGACGTTCACAGGGCTTCCTATAATGGGCATACGGGGTACTACAATCCTAGGACAGGACGGGTTAAATTTGGAAAATGCATATATCCGAGCATCGAGGTAGCGATAAAATATCTCAAGGCAAAGTAAGATGCCTCTCACAGATGTTCAGATTCTTAAGAAGGTTGGTGAGCTGCGTAGAACCAAAGGTAAGATATACGCTCCACTCAAGTATTTCCGGGGACTCACCACCCTCAAAGACGTCGAAACACGATACAAAAAAATGCTTAAACGAGATTACAGCAGCTTCAAAACGGACGAGGGACAGAAGACAAAGACTTCCTCCTACACCCAAAAGTTTAGGAAGAAGTACGGACCTAGTGTCAAATCCCTTCCGAACATTTCTAAGGCTACTGGCGTGCCTTTGAAGACCCTCAAGACGGTCTACAATAGGGGTCTCGCCGCGTGGAGAACCGGGCATCGTCCGGGAGCCTCTCCACAAGCGTGGGGGTACGCGAGGGTACATAGTTTTGTTATGAAAGGGAAGACATACTACACAGCTGATGCTGACCTTCGGAAGTGAACATTTAAAATTTTATTATATCTATACACTTGTTTATAATATCATCATTTCGTTTTTGAATGAGTGTATCGTAAATCGAGTTTGGATTCTCTGTAATAATATCTTTCACAAAGAATTCTGGGTACTGCTCTACGATTTGTCTTGTAAAAGAAAATGTCGATTTGGTATAACTTTCTCTCTTTCTAAACATAGAAGTCTGAACTCCTCTATTTCCTGTTTGAACATTTTCAGTGTTCTTAGACTCTAACAGGGTTATATTACCCCAAGAACTTATGAGATTTCCATTTGTTAATATGGGTTTAGCTTTTTGTGAAACAATATGCTCATGGTCAATTCCATCTAAATCAAATAGATTAATTGACGATGTAGTCTTTGTTTCAATATACGCTAATATACTTTTAATTTTTGCTATACCAGCCTTATGGAATTGTTGACGTTTCACGATCTCTCTTTCATCGTTAGTAACAACACCTGAAATACTCCGGTTGAGTAGTTGATAGATTTCAACGTCTAATTCCTCTTTAGTAATTCCATTGTTCAAATAGGATGTAAGTAATCCAGCAAGTGGATTAGAATAACGTAGACTATTGAACGTTTCTTTAAGCCCATAGAATGACACGTACATTTGCCATGCAACTAATTTTTCTATAAACTTCGAATCGATACATTCTTCCTTGTAAAATTTTGGTAAGATCGCGTATGCATAAGCTTCCCATGAGAATATTACACCCTTGTTTTTGTGTAAAACGAGTCTACCGTATCTATCTCCTTTGATATCATCCATTATAGAATGCAATTTTTCAGCTATATCTAAATACTTTATAGTATTTTCATAAGTATTTTTTTTATCATTGTAATCTATCAATTTTTTATAGTCGGCTTCTTCTGTCAGACAAGCCGCAACCATGTTTTTATTATATATCTGTATAGCTGTCCTAAATATTTTATTGCCATAATTATTACCATAAATATCGCTCTTTTTTTGATTTTTTAATTCCTCCCACCGTGTAAATATCTCGAATTTTTTGTCGTCGGGAATATTAGTTAATATGTAATTTTTTACTACGTCTATTGTCGCCATTTTTTCTCCACGGTTATTCTCATAATTATACAATTTACTCACATAGTCTAAATCTGTACAACTCTTAACATTTACTATATAATCGTGTAATAGCAAATGGATACAATCTTTTATGTTATTAAGTGTTGAACACTTCTTAAAAATATAATAACAGAGATGTTCATATGCGTTTAACAATTTATTTGATTTAACAGAACCTAATTTTTTATCATTTTTTATCAATTTATTTCGACTTTCCTTTGATATTACTTTACAACTTTTAATCACATGACGTCTAAAATCTGTTATAATTTGTTTGTCACATGCTATAATTTCACCACAATGTCGACATTTTATCCGCCCATCACCACAATTAGAGAATTCCAAGTCTTGGAAATTTACAAGTGGTTCATAATCATTTATGATAGACGTGAGGGTCGTCTTATCTAATGGACTCACACAATTAACGCGCGGGTGTATTATTGTACTTTCGTCATCCAAATCATAGTTTTCGTTGGTATCCAACTCGGTGACGTTGCGGATTTGTTTTTTTAGCTTTTCGACGTGTTGTTTTTCATAATCTACATTTGCGTGTGGAAATATATTTTCTAGAAAATTACGAAAAGCTAAAAGTGCTAAAATAACCGTTATGATTCTCTGTTGTCCGTCCCATATTTCTTTGTCACCGTCAGTTTTGTATTGAATAACATTACCATAACACATTTTTTTATTGGATTTCAAAATTTCAACCATATCATCTATAAAGTCATCAACAGATTTTCGTGTCCAGCAGTAATTTCTTTGATTCATCGGGATGGTTATACTACCACATTCATTAAGAAACGCCTTCAAAGATGCTTCTTGCTGGCTCCACGGTGTAGCACGAGTTACGTTCGGCATGTTGAACAATTTATTAATTTTATATGGTCCCTTTTAAGTATATTATTTATCTCAGCCAACAAAAATCTAGGATAGATACAATGGTTCATGCAGAACGAATACATGAAGAAATACGTGTTTTAAACATAAAAGACGAAACATTACTATCGTTTCGTGTTTTTGAAAATTTCAATAAAAGGCTCGATCAATTTAAGACGATCAAGTTGGGTTTGTTCCCACATCGCGTTAAATTGACAGAGGAAGAAGAGGAAGAAAAGGAACTCCTCGATAATTATTTTAAAACTCTAGAGGAATTGTTCCCTGAAACGGCGGTTAAGTGGAGGAAAAGATATTTTTAATAAAGTTTACGTAGCGTTCATCTTTTTCTATCATGAAACAATCTCTCCCCGTATTTTTACACGCCACACCTATACTCCCACTACCAGCGAAGCAATCGAGAACGAGATCCCCTTCGTCGGTAGTGTGTCGAATGATATTTTCTAGTAGTGCCACAGGTTTAGGTGTGATGTGAATTTCGTTACGCTTTGCCATGTCATAGTTCCATACAC
>Ga0222718_10001478_pt1 | contig 22423 bp, 35 predicted proteins | sample C33_27DmetaG_FD_165045 | JGI IMG/M metagenome (GOLD analysis project Ga0222718, IMG submission 165045) | Estuarine water microbial communities from San Francisco Bay, California, United States - C33_27D | ecosystem: Environmental > Aquatic > Marine > Unclassified | place: USA: California...
ATACGGAGCAAAAGAATTAATTAAAAAGGCAAAAACGCATGGCGGTCCTACAGACATCTTTATGTGCCTCGACAATTTCCCATGGCTTCAGGAATACTATCCTTGGGCATGTATGGCTGTAGACACATTCACTACTATTCAAAATGAAACAGGGTGCTTAGCAAAGCATAATTATAATGAGCAATACAAAATTATTTGATAAAGCATTTCTTACTGGTTGTGATCATACTCAAGAGTGGATGCTTCCTTGGTTTTTTGAAAACTATAAAAAATATAATACTCTACCTCTTATTTTTGCAGACTTTGGAGTAAATGACATTAAGAGCATTGAGCCATACGTTCATGCTATTATAACTATGTCAAATGTAAAAGAACAGGGTTGGTTCAAAAAGCCAAAGTCTATGATGCATTGTCCTTCAAAGAAAACAGTCTGGCTTGATACAGATTGCGAAATAAAGGGAAATATCGAAGGCATTTTTGATAAACTTGTAGAAAATAGATTAGGCATGGTTGAGGATAGGCCGTGGACTAAAAGACGTGGCGGAGGCGATATCTGGTATAACTCAGGTGTTGTAGGATTTATTGGAAAACCACATATTCTATATCGATGGGTTAAAGAAGTCGAATCAAACCCTGATGTTGGAGATCAAGAAACATTACAGCGTATGCTCGATCCTCTCGGAAGATTAACATATATAGAACCATTACCGAATGAATATAATTGGCTGAGACTTCAAATTGAAAATGATAATCAACCCGCTACAAATGCAAAAATTATTCATTGGACGGGAAAGAAAGGTAAAGATCGTATTAGGAGTATGATGAATGGCTAGAGTTGTTCATGTAATTGGAAACGGTGACCAAACTGTTTTGTATCAAAGAGAACCAAGAAAAGGATTGAAGATTGCATGCAATCAAATACCCTTTGATGTTCCTGACAAGTGGTGTACTGCAATCGTAGACTTTAAATTTATGAATGCATTGACAAAAAAAGAAATTGTCGTTCCGGGACAATGGCTTTTAGGATTTCGTCCAAAGAAATGGATGGAAGATCATCCTTCATTTTACATGTCTCATGCACAGCAAGTAAAAGAATTTTATACGCTACTTCCAAAGTATGCTCTTCAAGGTCAAAGCATGGGGCAGGGATACACGAATTGGAATTGTGGCCACTTAGCAGTTCACTACGCAGCGAATAAACTCAAAGCCGATGAGATCCACATGTATGGATTTGATTCAATATTTGATTTTAATTTAAGAAGCTATTCAGATCTCGTTCTTAACTCTGATAGAACAAATACAAATACGAATCGATTAGCTCATTTCTGGAGACCGATCTGGACAGAGTTGTGGAAAGAATTTTCAAATACTAAATTTGTTCTACATCATAATCATGACGCATTTAAAGTAGATCGCAGTGATAATGTTGAAGTGCGTGTATATAGTAAAGAACAAGAAAAGATTATACCCGCTGAAGTATCGTTGATGAATGTTTCTGAAGCATAATGCATTTTTTTGTTTACATTCTCTGAAAAATATAGTATAATATTATTATATTGAAGGGAAAAAGTATGGTTTATTGTGAAGTAAGTGGTGGAACAGAACGTGAAAGAATTCTTACAGAAGAGGCTTTTCATTTTGCTGTTCGAACATTAATGCCTCGTAAGAAAAATCTTGATGTTGAGATATATCTTAAAGATATGGATGAAGATGATGCAGAAGGTTATCATTGTTTTATCGACAAGGGTGAACATAACATAGAACTTCAAAAAGGGTTGAGTGAAGACGATCTCATTACTTTAATTTTCCACGAAATGGTTCATGTAAAACAACATGAAAAAAACGAATTAAAAGATTATGGAATTCGTAAAATGTGGAAAGGTGAAGAATACATTACAATCTTCAGTACTGTTGATGAGTACATGTCTTTGCCATGGGAAGAAGAAGCTTATAGATTACAAGAGGAGATGTTAATTCAATGGCAGAATTCAAAGATCACCAAAAATCTGAACTAGAAATATTTCGTCGTGAAATTCTGAATAAAGACGGTATGATAGAGATCTTGCAGAACAATGTTAGAGAACTGCAAGAACAATTACAAAACTCGTATAAAAGGATAGAGGAGTTAAAAAATGAAACATGCAATTGTGGCGTTTGCGGCGCTCAGTACATTCGCAGTAGCAGCTAATGCTGCTTCACCAGCAACTATCGTAACAGATGTTACAAAGCAAGTTATTAATAAAACACCATATCAAGTAGAAGTTTGTACAGACCGACAAGTGTCAGGTGACAAGACTGGTGATGCATTGATTGGTGCAATTATTGGTGGCGCACTTGGTAATAATATTAAGGGTGAAGAAAACGGTGGTGCTATTGGTGCTGTTCTTGGTGCGATGGCTGGACATGCAAATAGTGATGCGACTGGTGGAACACGCCGAGTGTGCTCAGTTGAAACACGCTATAATGAAGAAGTCATGACTGTCTATTCACATAGCACTGTTACTTTTGTTCATGAAGGAAGGCAATACACTCTTCGCTTTCAAAAGTAAAAAATATAATAAAAGTGTAATATAACCGAAACACCTTCCACGATAAATAAAAATGAGCAGACGTTGAGACCTGCTCATTTTCAATTTAACAGAAGGAAATTTCCAAAATGAAAAAAATCTTTTTTGCCCTGGCTCTCATTGCTACGGCCTCAACTGCGTATGCAAGAGATCAAATTTCTATTGTAGGTTCTTCTACAGTATTCCCATTTGCTACAACAGTAGCTGAAAAGTTTGGACAAAATTCAGGCTTCAAATCACCTGTTATTGAATCAACTGGTTCTGGTGGTGGAATGAAAATGTTCTGCAAAGGTGTCGGAACTGACACACCAGATATTACAAACGCATCAAGAGCAATTAAATCTACCGAAGCTGCTTTGTGTGAAAAGAATGGTGTGACACCAATCGAACGTCAAATTGGTTTCGATGGAATTACTTTCTCACAGTCAACCAAAGGTGAAACAATCAAACTAACAAAAGAAGAAATCTATAAAGCCGTTGCATATAATGTATGGAATGGTTCAGAGTTTGTAGTCAATCCATATAAAACATGGTCAGATATTAATTCATCTCTTCCAAATAAAGAGATCGATATTATGATTCCTCCAACAACATCTGGTACAAGAGATGCTTTTGTAGAACTCATTATGCATAACGTATGTCGTAAAGTGTATGGATTAGAAAAGAAAGTGGCTAAAAAGGAATGTACGGCTGTACGCACAGATGGTCCAGTAGTTCCAATGGGTGAGAATGACAATCTCCTTATTGAAAAACTACAAGCAGATGAAGATCGTTTTGCTGTGTTTGGGTTTTCATTCTTAGATATGAATAGAGACAAAGTAAAAGCGGTAGCTGTTGATGGAGTACTGCCTGAGTTTGAAACTATTGCTGATGGTTCTTATGGTGTTTCTCGTCCATTATTCTATTATATCAAGAAAGAACACATTGGTATCATTCCCGGAATAGAACAATTTGATGAAGCATTTAAGAAAATGTCAGTAGCTGATGGTCCGCTAGCTGATCAAGGGTTGATTCCTTTACAATAATAAATAGCTATATGGTTACAGTCACAGATACAGCAAAAGAATACCTTAAAAAAGTCGGACAGCCCAATGTGTGGCTGTCCGTCAAAGGTGGAGGATGTAGTGGATTCCAATATGTATGGGACACCACCGAAGAAAATCCAACCATCGAAAATTTATCGATAGATCCAATGGCAGAAATGTTTGTTGCCGGATGTACTATTGATTATGTTGATGAACTTGGCGGTTCATATCTCAAAGTAATTAATCCAAACGCTACAGCATCTTGCGGTTGTGGAGAAAGTTTTGCCGTATAAATATCTCTAAACGGAGATAGGAATGGCACCTAGAAATCATAAGCAGTGGTTAAATGCTCCAAAAGTAGAGCATATCAGTAGCGAAATATATTCTTCACACGACATTTACAAACAAGAACAAGAACAAATATTCTCTAAAGTATGGGTACCAGTATGTCACCTTAGTGAGATGTACTCGGTTGCTGACTATAGGACAAGCCAAATTGCTGGTCAAAACGTAGTTGCTTGGAATACTGGCGATGGAGTACGAGCATTTATCAATACGGGTATTCGTGATGTAGCTGGTAAAATTTGGAATGATCAGGATTTTGGAAAAGAACTACACTGTGAAGTTAAGCATGGACAAATGGTATGGATAACACTTGATCCTAACCCTACACAAAGTGTAGATGAATGGACAGCAGGTGCATTTGATTGTATTGCTGATGCCATTGATACAGAAGAACTTGAAGTGTTTCACTACCACAAGGCAGTGATTGATACTAACTACAAACTGTGGCATGATACTAACTCAGAATTCTACCATGACTTTATGCATTACTTTAACAGAGTGTCAGGATTCAACGATGAGTATTTCGCTAGAAAAAATATCCCTTTTGATAATGGTCATGTTAACGTCAGCAGCTTTACTGTTAACTATGAAGAGTATGAAGGATTTGAAGATAGAGGGGAGTTATCTTTTCCCAATCTGCCGCCCAATCAGTGGTACATGGTCGACCTCTTCCCGGGCTTTAACTTCAACCTTCGTGGTTCCGCCTATCGTTCAGACTCAGTAACACCGCTTGGTCCGAATAAAGTACTGATAGAATTTAGAGGTTACGGTTTGCGCAATGACACTGAAGAAGAAAGACAAACACGTATCAAACACCACAACTCAATTTGGGGACCGTTTGGTCGCAACCTACATGAAGATCTGATCGGTGTAGCGGGGCAAGGTACTACAATGAGAGAAGGCACTGAACGTAGAAATATCTTACATGGTCGACACGAGAATGGTACAATCCATGATGAAGTCGGTATGAGACACTATTATGAAGCATGGGGTAAATTTATGGAATTAAATCCCGCAATGCCTATAGCAGCATAAAATGCAAATCATTTGGCACATCTTGTTGACCGTATGTTTAAATGGAAACTGCGCAACACAAGATGTGCAATGGTTCGATGAAGAACAAGAATGCAGATCTATGTTGCATGTATACAAAGCAATTCCACCAGATGGCGATTGGGACACTATAGACTATACATGTAAACCTTTAAATAGCCGTCCTCTTTAATTCATTTGAAAAAAAACGTAAGTGATTGTTTTTATTCAAAATAAAAATGCACTTTTTTGTTTACAAATGAATTTTTCTGTGGTAGAATAGATCTATAAAATGGAAAGAGGAGCTAAAAATGACATATATGAAAATGGCAGATTTTCCTGAATTGCCAAAACATGGTTCACCTCAGGATCGCGGTTCTGCTGATCGCTATTATGGTCGTCCATACAATCCACACTATTATCCTTCTGGTACAGGTAAAGGTATTCGGATTGAAAAAGAAATCATGACTGATGAGCAAATTGCTGAATACGATTATGGTTTTGAAAACGAAGAAGATAGGAAAGATTGGGGTTAATATTATGGAAAAAGTTTATATCATGTCAGGTGCACTTCATGACTTTATCATGGCTCAGCGTAAAGAAGCTGAAGAGTTCAGCAAAAAGCCTGGGTGTTGGATGGGTATGATGCCACATCCGTCTGACACTGAATACTGGTCAGACCGCGTGCCTACGGGTACTCTCATTGAGTACAAACGCATTGAACTTGAGGAGAGTGTGTATTATGCTGTGGCAGATGCTTACGGCAAGAGCATGGCTCGTTCTATGAATCTCAGTGTGTGGACTGATGAGGAGCTCGAAGTTGAGTTGGACGCTGCTTGTAAAATGATCCGGATGGAGGCTGAAGAAGAGCAGATGCGTGAAGAAGCTGAGCAGAATCATTTTGATTCTCTTGCTGCTGATCTCAATGTAGATCGTGACACTCTCGATCGTTGGATGAGCTGGGGGAGTGCATAAAATTCATTTTAGGGGTTTACAATCTCTAAAAACTGTGGTAGAATAGTATATTATAATTGTTGAGGAGTATATATTATGGCACAAATGAATATCACAAAAGGTATGACAACAGCACAACGTATTGCTGTCCTTAAGCGTCATTCTAAAAAATTCACCAAAAAGCTTGAGCGTAATCAACGTGTTCGTAGGACTGAAACGTCTTTTATGGATAAGTACGATACGCATAACATTAATGCTTGGACAGATGCTCCCAAGTATCTCGATGAACATTATGGTGATCGTGTCCGTGATCAAAATTCGTATGATAAGGATTGGGACTAATGCTACCTTCAATGTCAAGTGATCGTATTCTTGCATATCGTATATTCAAGGGTGAAATTGAAAAGATAGAAGGCATGGCCACTAATGAAGAACGCCAACTTTCAAGTCTTGAATTACTAGTTATTGATTATCTCAAAAGTCGTATGGAAAGCATGGTAGAAAGAGGTCACGGCTATGACAATGCATCTAGTTAGAGGCCTTTCAAGTATAAATACAAAGAAGCGCCGTAAAAATAAAGCCGCTGGGTGGAAATCAGCTACTGATAAACATGAAGCATGGTTAAAAAAGATGGGTGTACATCCATCTCAATTAAAAACACAACATAAATCGAGTGGCGCTAAACTCCCGGATTATAAGCAATCTTCTTCAAGTGTTCCAACATCTGACGTTGTTTGCAAAATAGCCGGAAAGAAAAAACAAAACATGTACACAGGCGATGAGATCGTCGGATTTGGTCAATTACACAAATCTAATATGGTACCAATAAGAAAGGATAATAAAGAAGCGGCTAAAGAAATCGCAAGAATGAGGAGAGGGTAATGCTTGCAGAAGCTTTAGTTTGTTTGGCATTGAATGCATATCACGAAGCACGTAACCAGAATGTTCGTGGTATGATTGCCGTATCTCAAGTTGTTATGAATAGGGTAGAGTCTCAGCACTTCCCTGATAATGTTTGTGATGTAATTTTTCAAGGACCACACAGAAAGTCGTGGGCTGATCCTGAAAAAATGGTTCCACTAAGAGACAGATGTCAATTTAGTTGGTATTGTGATGGTAAATCTGATGAACCACATGAAGAACAAGCATGGGAGACATCAATACTGATTGCACGTGGAATATTGAGCAATAGTATAGATAACTCAGTTGGCAACTCATTATGGTATCACGCAGATTATGTGGAGCCAGATTGGGCTTCAGAAAAACAAGAATATGTAACAATTGGAAATCACATATTCTATGAAATAAAGGGTGAAGATAAATGATAGCATTTTCACTAGTATTTTTAACTTTAGTAGGGATTGTAGAGGCTGAATTTTTTCAAACTGCGGCCGCTCAACAGAAAGAGGGTTATAACTGGAAAGACATAGACTGTCGTACACCAGAAGAAGGAATTCCAAGTCTCCGTATAACAACTCCTACTGGAAACCAATATGTATGTTTTAAATTGGAAAAATAATGAACTTAATTGATTTATGTAAAGTGTATCGGCAAGCGTTTAGTCCAGAACATTGTGAAAGACTTATTGAAATTTATGAGACTAACGCTGCCGAACACTATGAAAATAGTCTAATGAAATTTGATCAGTGCACTCTAAATAACAATGATCAAACTGTTGGTGCTGCTGTTAATATTTTTATAGATCACTTCAACAAATATCGTCAGTGGTTGGAAAAGAACGATCAAAAATATCTACCTCCAGCTGTTCAATTCGAAAATCTTAGAATTAAAAAATATCCTATTGATGGTTATTTCAAAGAACATATTGATGCTGCAGATATGGCATCTTCGCGAAGATTTCTTTCTGCATTCGTCTATTTAAATGATAGTGGAGGAACAAAATTCTTCAATAAGAAAATTAATGCTGAAGTTGGAACAATGGTCGTGTTTCCTCCTCAGTGGATGTTCCCTCATACTGGGTTAGTTGGAAAAAAGCCAAAGTACTTTCTTTCAACGTATTTACATTTCGGAGATTAAATATGAAATTACCAAAAATCAATAGAAGGATATTACTCTTTGCACCCGGCATTCTCGGTATTGCTAATCTGCTCCTTGCAAATGGTAATATATGGATGATGACTACTGGAGTATGTCTTCTTATCATTCAAGCTTTCGATATATACGAATAAAATATCATCTCATGCATTCTCATTACAGATGCCAATAGTTATATTGCTTACTGCAGCTCGATGCACACCACGCCGTTTATTAAACTGGCCGAGAAAAAAAAATTAAAAAAAGTGCATTTTATGGTGTACATTTACTAAGAACTGTGGTAGAATAGATCTATAAAATAAAAAAGGAACTAATTTATATAGTCGAGCGACATAACGCGGTTAAGCCAGTAAACGACTCTAAAATTAAGACACTGGTGGGAAATTATAGAGCGCCCTCACAAGAAAGACTCACACAGGTCTGGCCGACACCTTAAGTCAAACCCGTGCACGGGGCGGCTCAATTTATTATTCTGTTGATGAGGAGAGACATCATGGCAATACCAAGATCCCGTAAAAAGAAAACTGTTCGTGCATCACGTAGAGTTGGAGTCAATGCTGCTCCAATTGATAAAGGACTTGAGGCTGTACAGTATTACTTTCAAACTGAAGTCAGTCGTAAAGATGCGATTGATCAAGTTAAAACTTTCGTAAAAAATAATTTTAATAAGAAAGATTCTCGTTTTATTATCGCGAATCCTGAATACAGGCTTCTTCCAAGCTATGGACATGCGGCTGCATGTTTCTGGTCTAACAGTGCTTTGGAAGAAACCGAAAGATCGCTGTATTGGAAAAATGCAGTGATGAAGAGGCTGGCTGAACTGGTTGAACCAGGGAAAGCTTTATACTATGAAAAACTGCAGGCGAAGCAAGACAGCTCAAACGTTGTCTCCCTCTCTCCTCAGCAACGTCTGCAGAATAAAATCAGTAACACTATCATGCAAGATCTTTTAGATCTCGAAGATAAGTGGATTGATGGTGAAAAAGCCTCTATTGATGTTTATGGTTTATTCCGTAAACATGGGTTGAGTGGTTCTGCTACTCTTCCTGTTCGTCAGGCGATTGAGGGCTGGTTGTTAGATTATGAAGACGCCTATCACAAGCGTTGTGAGCAAGCCGTCGAGGGCTATTCACATTTGAAACGACCAGAACTCAATCGCCGCATCAAAGAATGTCAAGCTATGCTTGCTGATCTCGATCGTATCAAGTCTGCAGCAAAAGCTCAACGTAAAGTCAAGGTTGCAAAAGCTCCTTCGATTGATAAACAAGTTTCAAAGATTAAATACAAGAAAGAAGATACTGACTTTAAGATTGTATCGATACAGCCTGCTCAAATCATTGGTAAGATGAGGCTCTATGTATTCAATACAAAGTATCGTAGAATTACTGAGTACGTTACAGAGGATCCAAAAGGCTTTATTATTAGTGGTACAACCATTAAGAACTTTGATAAGGTATCATCTCGTACACTCACGTTAAGGAAGCCATTAGATATACTGCCTACTGTTGCTAAATGCACACCACGACAGTTAATCAAGCTTCTAGATGAGATTAAAACCAAAGCGACTGTTCCAAATGGCCGCATTAATGAAGACACTATTCTATTGAGAGTGGAGAACAAATAATGAAAGTAGAACTACATGAATATCATAACGTGACGCGTATCATGATCTATAATGTAGATGATGAAATTATTGGTGGAGATTGGGAAGGTAGCATTGAAGAATTTAAAGCTGCTGTTGCCGATGAATCTCATCCTCGCCATGATGAAGCAACTGATTTAATGTATGAATATGGTCATGATGAAGAAGATGAAGATTGGGTCTCAGATCGTAAAGGCGGATATGATTGTGAGTGGAGAATAGCAGATGGCGATTGAGAGTCAGTTTCTTACAAAAAGTAAATTTACTAAGCTGATTGAATCAACAGTCAGTGAATTGAAGATTCCATATATGGAAGCAGTCTTGCATGTATGCGATAAGAACGACATCGAACCCGAAGACGTGAAAAAATTTATTTCACCGGTCATTAAGGATAAGATCGAGGCAGAGGCAATGGCCTTAAACTTTTTGCCACAAGGAAACACATTAGACAGTGCATTTGCAGATTAAAACGATAATATATAATATTGTCTGTTTACAATGCAGAAAAACTATGGTATAATACAGCTAATATTTCAGTACATACAAAGGATACACAAAATATGTCATTCGAAAATTTAAAACGTAATCGAGATCAAATCTCAAAACTTATTCAAGCAGCAGAATCTACTTCTGGAGGCGGTGAACAAAAATCTTATGTAGATGAGCGTATTTGGAAACCAACAGTAGATAAGGCGGGTAATGGATATGCAGTTATTAGATTCCTTCCAGCAGCAGAAGGACAAGAACTACCATGGGTCAGATACTGGGACCACGGATTTAAAGGACCAACCGGTCTTTGGTATATCGAAAACAGCCTTACATCTATTGGTCAACCTGATCCTGTTGGCGAACTCAACTCCCGGTTGTGGAATTCTGGCATCGAGTCAGACAAAGAAAAAGCAAGGACTCAAAAGCGTAGACTGCACTACGTAACAAACATTCTTGTTTTGCAAGATCCATCTGCGCCTCAAAATGAAGGTAAGGTGTTTCTTTATAAGTTTGGTAAGAAGATCTTCGATAAGATTATGGATGTTATGCAACCAACTTTTGCTGATGAAAAGCCTGTCAATCCATTTGATTTTTGGGAAGGCGCAGACTTTAAATTAAAAATCCGCAATGTAGAAGGTTATCGTAACTATGATAAATCAGAGTTTGACGGACAGTCTGCTCTCTATGAAGCAGATGAATCGAAACTAGAGAATATATACAATCAGGTACATGATCTGAATGAATTTACTGATCCAAAGAACTACAAGACTTATGATGAATTGAAAGCAAAACTAGGTCGAGTTCTTGGAGAAGAAGCAAGTATGGGAGCAGCGACAATGAAACAGGAGGTTCAAATGAATGAACCGGTAGCAGCTGCACCTATGCCTACGGCGGAAACGATTCCTCAAACAGAGGATGACGATACAATGTCTTACTTTGCTCGATTAGCAAACGAAGACTAAACAGTTTCCAGTGACGTGAACGAGTAATCATAGCTCCTCTCTCATACTCCGCACCGTCACTGGAATCCCTATCATGGGAGTGGTCCGTTCGCCCATGTAAAACTTAGTAGGAACGCAAAACAAAAGGAGAACGCATCCGGCACATATACGTCGGCTCTGCTGCATTTAGAAAAGAGATCTGTGCACGGGTCTCTTTTCGTTTATGAGCCTGCTAGCATAGGATCGCTATAATCTCGAGCTGATGGGGTTGATGTAAGAATAGGTTGAGTGTTAGAACTCACTGCGCTAACACTGGATGAATTATCCTGAACAGAAACCATGTTATTTCCGCCCTGACGAAGAGCTTGTAAAGCATCGTTTTCATCTCTAATGACTTGCCCTTGTTGTGGAGCTTGCGTTTCAGATATTCTTCCTTGAATTCCTCCTGCCGCTCGCTCTTCAGTCTTTGACGTTCCCGTATCATCAAATTTTGCTTTTCTTAAGTTATCCGCTGCAGCTTTTTCATCAACAAAAGGAATGGTAAGCTTTTCAATTCCAGAAGCAATCAATTCAATAATACCATTAAACGCTCTCTTGAGCATTACAATCGGCGACATAACAATGTCGGTAATTATATCTTCGAATTTAAAACTATCTAAAAGTTTTTCTGCATTTTGAAATCCAAGCTTTTTCATTACCCATGACACGGCGCTCTTTAACAAATCAAGAGGTGCACCAACGAGTGAATTGAGTAAGCCTTCAATAGCACCAGAGATACCTCCAAGAAATCCTTCTTCTTCATAACCGGCAATAGCACCTTTTACAGTATCGAATATACCCATGATCAATGTGAATGGATAGAACAATCGACCGATAATTCGACCAACTGAACCTAGCGCATTCATAACTGGACTTCCTTCTTGGAATATTTTAAAAGCGTCTGTGACAAATCCGAATGCTTTTTGTATTGGTTCAATAAGTGCATCAAATGTTGTTTTAATTCTGCGGAATATTTTTGATATAATTCCTTCTTCTCCTGAAAACAAAGCTTTTAATGGTTTTGCTAATTCGTCAATCACTCCTTCAAAGGGAAACATAAATGGCTTCAAAATCGCAGCAAAGAGTTTACCGATTCTTGATTCTGGACCAGCTGCAAACAAATTTCGAATAGGTTGAATCATATCATCAATAATTTTAATCGAGTCTTCCACTGCTGCAACTATTTTTCCTCTCATCAATCTAAACAAATCAGCGATGGGATCAATTATCCGTGATACAATGCTTCCAATTCTTGTTAATAAGTTGCCAGTAGCAGCTTTGAGCATATCAAACAATTTGTCGATTCTAAAGAGCTTTACTAAATTTTTAATTGAATCTAAAATACCACCAATAAAGCCAGATGCAAATGCAGCTAATCCAGCTAATAGCAATGCTAAGTTTCCACTTCCGGCTTTTGCATCTCCAGCTTGTCCAGCTGGTGCACCAGGAGCAGTATCCTTCTTCTCTCGCATCATCTCGAGCAAGTCGAGCCTTTGCAACATCATAGCATCTGTGAGATCTCCTAACATGTTATTCATGTTAAGAACAGATGTATTAAGAGTTGCCAGTTGTTCGGTATTTTTGTTACCGTTATTCTTTAACTGTTCTACTACGATATCTAAACTTGCCATTAGTGTTGCCTTTGTTCTTGACGTGCTCTTTCTTCTTTTAAGTAGTTAATCAATAGAGAGATATAAATTTCTCTTTCCCATGGAATCATTTCCTCTATCTCAGTCAGTCCCCAATGCCAGTGTGTCATCAGATTAAAATTTGTTTGATAATAATTTTCCAAACTTTCATGAGATAGAGCTAGGATAAAAAATTTGCTACTCCTTCAACTTTAATATTATTAGTAAATCCACATTTTTTACACTTGTAATTGACATCATGCGAAAGCTTTGGAATCACTTCAATAAATTCTCTTACTTTTTGAAATTGTGCAGTACTCATCGAATCAACAAATTCTTCAATTTCTTGTTTTGATGCATCATTTAACATAATTCTTTCATCTTCTGTGTTAACAGCTTTCATACAGCTGCGAATTAAAGAGAAAGCTTGTTCTGCTGTTGCTTCGTCGCCTTCAGCCATTCCAGCGTCGATGATATCACGAAAAGATGGCCAATCAAGATCAAGTGAAATTTTACTATTCAACTTAACATTCTTTTGTACCTTTGGAATTTTAATTTTAATTTCTTCAAGATTAATCGAAACCTCGTTTGCTGTTCCACAATCATCGCACTTTAGACCAATGGTTGCGCTTTCACCTACACTCTTCGATCTCAATTGTAAAAACATATATTCAATATCAAAGGATGTTAATTTGCTCAGTGGTATATCAGTCTCTACACAATTTCCAATTGTTTCAATCAAAGTTCTCAAAACATTTTGTTGATTTCCACTTTCAGCTGCGATCATCAAAGACTTTTCTTCTTTAACTAAGAAAGGACGATACATTACTTTTTGTTGTGTTGATGGAATCGTCAGTTCATATTTTGGAGTATTATTTAGTTTGGGTAATGCCATGATTTAGTTCAATCCTATATTTGTATACTAATTTGTGTTTGTCCAGCTGGAACCTTTTTCCAGTTTGTGTATGACATCTGGACTTGCATTTCAATAAATCCGTCAGCGTCATTATTAAAATCGATTTGTCCTATTGTTGTTGGGAATGCATTAATTAATTCTACAGAATAAACTGGAGTTGTAATATTCACATTCCCATCAAATGGAAATCCAACTCCACCAGAAAATCCTGCTGAGATTGGTCCAATATTAATTGAAGCTGTTCCAAATATTGATGGGACACTATTTGCCAGTTGGTGAATTACTACTCTTTGTTCATATTGATTTTTATATGCTACAGTCTGCCCTTCTTCGTCGAGTATGACAGATCTCCAAGCATCAAAATAATTTCTAACGCTATAATCATTTGTCAACATAAATGTCAAAGTGACATCATCAACAGCATAGCCGTAAGCTACTTTCTCAAACTGCATACCAATTCTGCGATCATGTGTCAACACTTGTTTTCCGGGTAGAGTAGCATTACGACACAGGATATTCATATCTCTCGAAGAGACACCGCGTATTGATGGCAACTCTATAAGAAAGTTATTTGGTCGTGCTATTCCACCTTTTGATGCAATGACACTTTTTAATTTATCGAGTGATGCTGTCATCTTGCTCTCAATTTCTTCCTAGAATCTCTATAAACTGTATTTGCACTTGCTTTATTCCAATCTGCAGCCGGAAGGAATGTTGCGATCTCCCATTCTGGCTTATCAACTTCAGCAAAACGACTTCTTACGTGTTTAAACAAATATCGTTTCAATGCTGGTGCAACAAACCTTTCAGGAATCTTACCGCCTGTTCCTAATACAGAATCGAGTACTCGAGCTCGTACAACTGGTGGAAGATAATGCAAATTGAGTCCATAGAATCCACCTTCAGCAGGTCCCATCATGATAATGAGAGGAAAGCCATCATAATAAGGTAATGTCTTTTTAAACTTTGGATCATAAAAAAACATGTACATATTACCAATAGGACCTTGAGTTCTAGTCACTGGCCTTCTTGTCAGATTCAATGCTTCATCTTCTAATATATCTTTACGATTTCTGACAACTCTTCCACGAAACATATCACGTGCTTTTTTACGGAACCAGTCAATAGATTGCTGTGTCCGTGGAGTAATTCCTGCACGAAATGCTTCGATCTCTAGTTGTCTAAATAAACTTTCACCTGCCATACGACTATTTATAACTATTTTTTAGATTTTTTACGTCTGTATGGTTTCAAAGGTTTGAGCTTCCCTGGTATTTTCTTCAATGGTTTTGTCATAATACCCATTGTATAAAGTGTCTCTTCGGTCCAGATTTGAAACTCCCATTTACGATCTTTGCAATATGAAGAAGCTGCTTCCCATTTATTCATGTTTTTGACGTAGGTGAGCGCTTCGGTGATATAACGTTTAGTTCTTCTTTCTCCAGTCGGCGGGGTGGTTTCTTTTGCCGGTTTGATTTCGACGAGGATTGTTTTACCTTCAAAGATAATCTTGAGATCGGGGAAATAGCGATGATATTTCTTATCAGCTTCATAATAGTACGGTATCACGACTTCTTCCGAAGACCATGCCTTTACTTTTGGGTTCATATCACACCATTTGAACACATCTCTTTCCCACAATGATCGAAAGATGACATTTGAATGATCACCTTTATATTTCTTAGGATTGAGTACGCTGTATCTGCCTGAATATGCCATATTTTACGTATAAATAGTTTAAATTATTTTTATCTATTTATCTATAGGAAAAGGCATGGCTGCTCCACTAAAAAGTTCACCATACGGTCCATACAAGTATCCGATTGATGTTGGACAGCAATACCGTTCAAAAATATCTTTTCAATCGATAAGAGTTATTCCACCGGATATTACTGTACGGTTTAACTCAAGTAATACTTCGAGTGAAGGCGGGATTGCTCAAAGAGCTTCATCAGGAAGCGCGTCTGTAAGAAGAATGAGAACGGACGAGATTGCTGGTGAAAAATGTGATTTATATCTCCCCGTAGCATATCAAGTCAATGATGGCTTTGATTATCAATCTGCGAGTCTTGGTGCTGTCGGAGCGGGTGTAATGTCTGGAATGAATGCAGGGCAAGATATATCTTCACAAGTAATGAAAGGTTTGACAGAAGCCGGCCAGTCAATATTCGATTTATTTGGTACGGGTACAGTCAGTCGTGTCGCAGCAGTACGTGGTTCACAAGCTGTTCCTATGATTCCAGATGCAGTAAGAAATGCGATAGGAATTGCTGCTCGAGTTACAATGAATCCTAACATTCGTACAATGTTCAATGGTGTTGCTGTTCGTGAATTTAACTTTGTCTTTAAGTTTATTCCACGATCGCCTGAAGAAGCTATAATGATTAAAAGAATTGTCAAGTTTTTTAGATTCCATGCTTATCCAGTCGAAATACCTTACGGAAAATCAATATCACTTGCATATGATTATCCTAATCTATTCAAAATTCGCTTGTTGAGTAGATCTGGTAACAATTTCTTCAAAAACATTGGTACACCTATTAAATTATCTTATTTGAAAACTGTATCAACTACGTACAATCCAACAAGCACAGTGTTACACCCAGATGGATCACCAACAGAAATTGATATGACATTAACATTTACTGAGTACAAACCACTCAGCAGGTATGATGTTGTAAATGAAGAAAACGATACGTTCTATCATTTTGAAAATGCGCCTGACGATAATAACGAAAGAACAATTGACAGATCTGCACCAGCAGTACCTGACCAAGTATTTGGAGGAAATGACCAGATATGACATTTTTTCAATATTTTCCTCGAGTCAATTATAAATTTGGAAACGAAGACACAACCGAAGTTTTCGAAAATATATCAATATATTCTGATGTAGTCGACCAAATAAGAGACGCGTCTACAGCATACGAAGATTATTATATTCAGGGTGACGAAAGACCGGATCAAGTTTCATACAAACTATATGGTACTCCAGAATATCATTGGACTTTTTTCTTAATGAATGCCGGTTTAAGAGACACTGGTTGGCCATTATCTGATCGTAAGATTTTTGAAAGAGCACAACTAATCTATGATAAAAATGTAATTACAACTCGATCAACATTGACCGATAGATTTAAAATTGGCCACACAATGACAGGATTTACTTCTGGAGCAACTGCTACTATTATTCATCGTGATTTAGATTTAGGTCAAGTGTGGTTTGATACTTCTGTTGGTACATTTAGTTCTGGTGAAACAGTTAATTCGATCAGTCCTGTTGATGATATATCAAGAAGCATTGTCATTAACAGTCTTGCAGTGCAGTATAATGCAGCTCATCATTATGAAAATGCTGACAAAGAATACGTTGATATTGATCCTACAGTAGGACCGGGTGGGCTGTTGACTGAAATCACATGGTTGGACAGGCTTGTTTCTCAAAACAGCGCTTTAAAAAGTATAAAGATAATTAGACCTCGTATTATTGAAGATGTCGTTCAATCATTCAGAGAGGCAATTGCAATTTAATGGCAAGAACAAATGAAACAGATCATATTTCGAGTTATACATTTGAATCAATTCTTTTAGAATCTGAAAGATTGAATACAAGTGTAGAATTGCGTGAAGTTACACAAGATCTCGATGTCTTTGAAAGTTTAGATAAACCATATCTGACAGCTCAGCTTTTTATTCTTGATAATGAAAACTTATATCAAAACGCTGATATTCTTGGTGCCGAAAGAATAACCGTACAACTTCGAAGTTTACGAAAAGGCTCTAGATCAATTAAGAAAACTTTTTATATTACAAAGGTTGTGAGCACAGAAAAAACTGGAGACAATATTCAAACCCTTGCTTTTCACATGATCGAAGACATTGGATACATTGCAAACCTCACTAATGTTAATAAGTTTTATGAAGGAAGAATTTTAAAAATTGCAAAAAATATTGCTTCAGAATACTTAGGTAAAGATATTATATCGGCTTCTCCACCAAAACAAGACATTCATGTAGTAGTTCCGAATTTAAATCCAGCAGAAGCTTTGAAATGGATTACTTCAAGAGCTACATCAAAGAGAGGCTATCCTTTTTACATTTATTCATCTTTCGCATTGGATAAGCTTTTACTTAATGATCTCGGAGCTTTATTGCAAGAACCTGTCATTAATCCGGACGTTTCATATCAAAATTCATCGATGGCTGCGCAGTCGACTGATCCGGATGTCAAAAGAAGAATTGTTCGAAATCATGACTTTGGCCACAATATGGAGAATCTATATCAAATTATTCAAAAGGGATTAATTGGTTCTACATATGAATACATTGATACGATTAATGATAAACAAAAATCATTTAAATTCGATATTAAAAAAGATTTACTTGATCCTATGAAATCTGATGGAGTTTTACAAAGCAATCAACCTAATCCAGCATTTTCTGAATTATATCTAGTGAATGGAAGACCATTTAATAAATTACAAAACAGACGGATTGTTCAAGTTGGAGGTTCAGGAGCTTACAAACTTGAAGATGGTGATGATTATAAGAGCTCATATCGTGAAGAAAAGTTTGACAGCGAATATAAATTAGAAATAGTTTCAAGAGCTATGGATAATTTCATTAAGAAAAATCCAGTGACACTAGTTGTTGATGGAGTCGACTTTATTGATGGTGATAAACATTCTACGACTGGAAATAATTTAAGAGTTGAATTCTTAGTTTCTCAACCAGAAACTGGTAGAGGTAATAAGCAAATTGACCCGAAAAAATCTGGTGATTATTTGATATATCAAGCTCGTCACATGTTTAAAAAAGAACAATACGATGTAGCATTGACTTGCGTTAAAATAGGTAACTATAAGAGATGATTCCTACAAGATATAAAGATTTTTATGGTGATGAAACTCGCTGGTTTATTGGTAGAGTTGTAAGTGTTCAAGATCCTCTAGAACTCGGAAGAGTTAAGTTGAGGATTATGGGTATTCACTCTGAAAATACTGAAGACATTCCTGACAAAGGATTGCCATGGGCTCAAACACTTTTGCCAATCACCGAAGGTGGTACTGCTGGTCTGGGTATTCATACAGGAATACAAGTCAATGCTCGTGTTTTCGGTGTTTTTCTCGATGGAACAAACTCACAACTTCCTCTTGTCCTTGGAAGTATGCCAAAATTGGAAGATGATTCTGAAGGAGGAAGATCTACAAATCAACTCGCTCGTGGAACAAACACAATTGAAAAAACACCAGACGAAGTAACCGACGAACCAGAAAATCCGTATAACGCAATCTATCCTTTGAATCAAGTTCATCAGACTGCAAGAGGACACGTGATTGAGATTGATGATTCTTTTGATAGTAATGGTAGTTATGAAAGAATTCATATTTATCATGCGTCTGGTACATTCATTGAAATGCATCCGAATGGAGATGTTGTAACACATCATAAGAATGGATTCCGAACTGTGACTGGTAATGATAAACTACACGTTACAGAGAACATGGAAATTACTGTCGATGGTGATTTAAATCTTGTAGTGAAAGGTGATGTAACAGAAGATATTACTGGAAATGTTACAACGACAATCGGTAAGAATCTTTCGGAAACTATTGCAGAAAATGCTTCGAAAGATGTGAGTGGAAGCGATACTGAATCAATTAGTAGCAATAAGACAATAACAACTGGAGGGGTTATCAACCTGAACTAATGCCGGGTATTACAAGAAGAGGAAGAGATAAACATATTGGGCATGCGAGTCCAACGCCGAATCCATTTCATAGTACTACATATGTGAGTGGATCTTCGAATGTACTCGTCAACGGAGCTGGTGCTGTAAGAATAGGTGATGGAACTGGCTGCGGTGACAAAGCAGTCCGTGGTTCATTTAAAGTAATTGTAAATGGAAGAGGTGTGCATAGGATTGGAGACCGCACAAGTGGCCACGGTTCTTGGGTTCCGAATGCATCGGGTGGTGGTTCATCAAACGTGATAGCGGGTTAACATGGCAGAATTAGATTCATCTGGGTTTACATTTTTAACAAACCCTACAAAAGCAGAAACAGAAAGATTCGAGTTTGTAGAGTTTGAATATATTCAAGACAATCCCGGCACAGTAAATGATGTGTTTGTGGCAGCAATAGGAGTTTATTATAACGACGATGGAGATACAACATGACAATTACTAAAAGATTAGATAAGGGTGTTGCTCTTACTTATGGAGAGCTCGACGAGAATTTCCGCGATCTTGACAGTGATATGACTCTTGATCGTGTTTTGAAGAACGGTGATTCATCGAATCGAGATCTAGTTCTTACTGGTACCGCGACTTTGACTACACCGAACTTAGCTGCAGACTCGGCATATTTCTCAAATCTTTCATATGCAAGTCTAAATGGATTAGCGTCTGGCGATTATCTCCCAGGGCAGACAATTCAAGAACATTGGTACAGATTTAGTGATTCTGAACATGATGAGGTAATTATCGCAAATGATCCTGTGATAAAAGCACAAGATCGGACTGATTTTGGAAATCGGATACTGCTTTGGGAGCCTACTGACGTCGAAATCACACTCGTCAAAGATAATAGTTTAGTAGTGATTGAGTGGAATATAGTTGGTGAGCCAAGCAATCATAACTCCGGTTTTTTGATCGCAGAAGATAGTAGTGATGGAGGTCCTAGAGTGATTCGTAGAGAAGGATACGAAGGCTATAATACTAATACTTTAGTTAACTTTCAAGTTACAGGGGATGCTGACTACGCCCGTAACAATTGTTATATATCTGTTTTTTATGATGCTAATAATGAATCTACAATGCGGCAAACAGTTATTAGATATTTTGACAAACCCGGAGTGTCTGGCTATAAAAGATATAGATTATTGTACAAAAATACCGCCAACTCGAGTTCACGTTTCAGAATGAATAGATCGTATGCTAATCCCGGAACCGCGGCAGGATATGAAACATCTATATCAAACGTTCAAATAAGAGAAATCGCTCAATGATTTATGGTATAAATAGATCAAAGGATTAGGAATGGCTCGAGCATTTGCAGTAGAAGACGGAAATCTAAATAATAAACCTATCACAACTTCGCGTGTAGTCACGAGTTCTGATATTGATTTGACGTTTGCAAAAAAAGCGAGTGGAGATGTCTTTAAGAAAACAGATGCTGCAGCGATAAAACAATCTATAAAAAATCTATTATTAACAAATTATGGAGAGAAACCTTTTCAGCCTCTTTTTGGTGGTGATTTAAATCGTTTCTTGTTTGAATTAAGCGATGAGTTTGATGAATTCGAAGTTCAAGATCGTGTTGCTTCCGCCATATCTAACTATGAGCCAAGAGCTGCAGTAAGAGACGTAAGTGCTCGCATCGATCCTGAAAATCATAATGTTGATATTACAGTTAAATTTCAAGTCATAACTACACTCGAAAATGTAGAAGTAAATGTATCACTCACGAGGCTGAGATAATGGCAACTATACAATCATCCGATTTAGATTTTAATAGTATTAAAACAAATCTAAAAACCTATTTACAAAGAAGTAGTGAGTTTCAAGATTACGATTTTGAAGCAAGTGGACTGTCAAATATTCTTGATGTTCTTGCATATAACACTCACATTAATGGATTGATTGCCAATCTTGGTATTAATGAATCATTTTTGAGTTCAGCACAATTAAGAGCATCTGTTGTATCACATGCCGAAACTCTGGGTTATCGCCCTCGTTCAAAAACTGCATCAAAGTCAGAAGTCAATCTCAGTCTTGTTACTGGTGATGCATCTGTTGCTTCTGCACTAATCCCTCAATATACAACCTTTACAGCGAGTGTTGACGGTGTATCATATACTTTCCAAACACTCGAGCAATATACTGCTGCAAACGATGGAGCGGGCACATTTACATTTTTAACATCGAGTGGAAGTGCTAATATTGAACTCGCTGAAGGTATCGTAAAAACAAAAACATTTATAGTTGGAGATGTTGCAGATGAACAAGTGTTCGTAATACCCGACACTGAGTTAGACACAACAACTTTGAATGTGAATGTTTTTGATACTGTAAGTTCTTCATCATCCACTCAATATACTAACATTGAAGATGCAGTTAGAATAAATGAAAATTCAACAATCTTCATTGTAAGAGAAGCTCCGAATGGATTTTATGAAATTACATTTAGCGAAGGCAATGTTCTAGGTACTGCGCCAGTAGCAGGAAATAAAATAGTAATTCAATATATTGCTTCAAATGGAGCTTTGGCGAATGGAGCCACTACATTTATTGCAGATGATGACATTACAGTCGGCTCTGATGATTACACTCTTACAGTTACAACAGTGACAAATTCAGCTGGTGGTGATGATAAAGAATCAATTAACTCAATTAAAGCAAATGCTCCTATCTCTTTTGCGACTCAACAAAGACTTGTTACGGCCGAAGATTACAAAGCATTAATTCTTTCTCGCTATTCCACTACTGTCCAAGATGTAACAGCATGGGGTGGAAACGATAATGTTCCTCCAATTTATGGAAGAGTTTATCTTTCTCTCAAATTTAAAACTGGAGTTTCATCAGATGTACAGACATCAGTGAAAAACTCAATACAAACTCAACTCGCTGAAAACTTAGGTATCATGTCAATTGATACAGCATTCACAGATCCAACAGATACTTTCCTCGAAGTTACTACAAGATTTAATTTCGATCCTGATTTGAGTGGTATAACAGCCGATACACAAGCCGCGGCGGTACAAGTTGCGGTGAATAACTATTTTGCAAAC
>Ga0222718_10001479_pt1 | contig 22410 bp, 5 predicted proteins | sample C33_27DmetaG_FD_165045 | JGI IMG/M metagenome (GOLD analysis project Ga0222718, IMG submission 165045) | Estuarine water microbial communities from San Francisco Bay, California, United States - C33_27D | ecosystem: Environmental > Aquatic > Marine > Unclassified | place: USA: California...
CTGAATCTATCCAGAGGTCACCCTGTGTCAGTGTGCTGGGTGCGTCTGACTGGTATGGCACGTTTCCGCCTGATGGGATGAAATTGGAACCAGTGTAAACCTTGAGCCTGCCCGCATCACTGTCGTACCACAACTGTCCCTGTATGGGTTTTGTGGGTGCAGTGCTGTTCGAGAAATTCTCCAACAGGTGCAGGAAGTTCTCTGCTATGGCTTCCCCGTAACCTGCGTACCCCTTGCCAATCAGGCTGAGGTCGGTCTGCGTGTTGATCACACCGTCCTGAACAGTGTACTGGTTTGGCGAGGCCGTGTTATCCGTCTTGTTTACCGTGTATGCCATTAGTATCCTGTGTTACCACCTGACGTGGTTCCGCTGACTGTGTTGGATGTTGACAGTGCTGTTGAACTCGTCTCGGTGAATGTTGTCAAACTTTGAATTCTTAATGTGTAATCGATCTGTATCAACCTGTTCAGTGACTTCTGCACCGGGTGGAATATCACGTGGGTCAGTAACTTGTTGGTTGATCCGTTCTCTGTGCCTTCCCAGCTCTTTAAACCTAGCTCGTCAAAAACATAGTCACCATTGAAGTCGGTTGTGTTGTCGAAAGCGGCCTGTCCAGTGGGCTCACCGTAGTCCAGTGTGCAGGTGCACACGATGTCGGTGTATTTGTTGCCCGCGGTGTGACGGATTTCCATTTTGTTACGTGTGGTGTCCTTGTTGGTTGCGGAATTGTCATCGATCACTTTGTAATATGTTTGATTGTAAAGTGAAGCGTTTGTGCCAGTCGAGTTTGGTGTAAGATAAGTGATAACACCCGTTGGGTCAACAGAAGTACCGCCATTGCCAAATGCCATCTCATGGACGAATCCTGTGGTCTTGTTAGCCAGTGAATTGGCCAGTGCCTGCGACATGTTCTCATAGTGTATGGCGTTTCGTTTGTCCACGATCACCTCACCCGTCTCTGGGTCGAAGATCTTGATGTGTCCCGTCATCATCACACCCGTGTTGTCCTGTGGCTTCTTGTCTTGTTCTTTTTTAGATTCTGTGGGTTTGTTGTTCTGTGTCATCTAGTGTATTTATTCAGGTGCATTTGTGGGCTCACTCGCTATGAATTGAGCTGGTTGAGTGGTAGAAGCCTGTAGACCCTTGCCATCCGCTGGATTACCGTCTGCTCCCGTGTACCAGACCTGTCCTTTCTTGTGTAATATCTTGATTTGTGTTCCTGAAGCAGGCGCGGCACTTAATGTCACGGCCGTGGTGCTTCCGTCCACAGAGTAGTTTATGGTTGATCCATCCTCGCTGGTGAGCAACAATCGTTGGCCACCAATGAATATGTCTAACTCGCCAGCGTTGGATGGTGTTTGTGATAGTGCGAACGTCGCCGTACTTCCGTCACCAGTGAAGGTGTTGGTGTACACCGTGTCCGCGTAAGGGATGGTTTGAGTACCAGACGCATCTACCACTTCCGTGCCTGATCCATGCTCCTTAATTCCTGTTCCCAGGGTTCCACGCCTCAGTTGTCCCAGCGTGTTGCCCGATTTAGTGAAGTATTCTATTCTTTCCTTGTCAACGAAGATCACGCCCGGCGTGTTGCTGGCTATGTCTGGTGTTCCTAGTACACCGCCGTCCTCCACAGTTATGGTCTGTGTACCCTCCCTCATGTCGATGGTCAATTTAGTCGTCGCCGTCTTACTGATGCGTTTGTAGAATGTCCTGTTCAGCATGTCCTTGAATATCCTGAATCCTGTGGCACCTGCCGCTGACTCCAGTGCGAAGTACATCACGTCAATCCTGTCCGACGCGGTTATAGTTTTTCCTAAAATTGTTAATGTTGTGTCTGATATCGTGTAGTCGTACTGCTGTGTCAACTGTTCACCGTTCAACCAAACGTAGGTGTATGTGGCGTTCAGTGGAGCGAACCTCAAGGCGAACACTCCGCTTGGTCTGCCTTCCAGCACCTCACGCCTCTGTTTCATGCCCAGAGCGTTGTTGAATGTTGTGACTGATATTACGTCTCCTGCGGTCAATGAGTATGGTGAAGTTATGGCGCTTGGTTTCAAGATTATGTCCGTGCCTTCGTTGTAGTAGTGATTGTCCACCAGCGTTGATATGCAGATCACGTCAGTGGCCGTTGGCACAGCACCTGTCACGAATTCAACGTTCTGGTTTCCAATGTCCACAGTGTAATCAGTGTTGAGATCTTTCTTGGTTCCGTTGACGTATACTTCCACTTGTGCGGCAGATGTGACTGTCTTGGCAGGATCAACCGTTGACCCGTCCCCCAAACCTGATGCCACACCGTAGGTGTACGTGCTTCCGTCGCCTAGGTAGTAGGTGTTGTCCGGACCACGCAACATCCTTCCATTTACTTCTACCATTGTAAGACCAGAGAACGGTCCTATCGCTCCCGGAGGATATGTAAGGGTGTGCCTGTTGGTCGAACCGTCATATGTGATTGTTTCATTCCTGATGCTGGCGTAACTCCTTGTTGAAGTGGTTGACTTGTTGAAGCCTGCTATCTGGATGTACTCCCCAGATGCTGGAGCTGACGTGAATGTCACAGTTATAGTGTTGGCCGTGGTTGTTGTGGTGTATGCTGTTGTGGGCACACCGTCTATGGTTATGTAAATGTCACTTGTTGTTGAATCTAAATTGAACTCTCCCCTGATAGATGTAGTGAACACAGCAGTTGACCCATCACCCGTGAATGTGTCCAGCACCCTGTAGTTCTCTCCTGATATAGCGAACACTTTAGTTGATACCACCGACAGCGCCGCTGGTGCTGTAATGAACGTTATGGTTTTGTTGACAACATCAACAGTGTAATCTGTGGTCAGTTTCTTTATCACACCGTCCACCGTTACCGTCACTGATCCCAGTGTGCCCGGGAAGTCACCTATGGCGTATTGCGTCGTGTTGCCATCACCCCTGTAGTTCTTCTCTGTGATGAAAGGAACACCCGACTCCGGTGATGTGTAGACCTTTATGTCCAGTGTGTCGAACAGTTGTCCCGGCACAGTCTCCTCTGGTGCGTAACTGGTGTCTGGGTTGACGAAGTCGTCGCCCTCTAGTATGATGTCGCTTGGAGCGTAACCCAGCGCAGATCCAAACAGTCCGCCCTGCACAATGCTGTCCAGTGTCCTGTCGTCCGTTGGTGTCAGCACGCCGTCGTCATCAAAAGGTATGAATTCCACCAGTGCGTTGGCGTCTGGCGTCTCGCTGATTGTGAATGCCGTGGTCGACCCGTCACCCCTTATGACGTCACTTAGTTTCCTCCTGGTGCTGTCGTCCGCTGTGATGTATACCTGGTAAACGTCAGACGTGGCCGGCGCAGTGGCGAATGTGTAGGTTGCTGTTGAGCCGTCAGCCCTGAAAGCCTTGACTCTGGAATCTCCGTAGTTGTCCCATGGGAAGTCGTACCATCCTGACCTGTCCCAACCCTGTTCCTGTGAGAACAGCAGTCCTGTGACCATTGTTCCACCGTAGTCAACACCGGTCATGACCTGGTCCAGCTCGTTACCTGGCATGCCAGACCCCGGCGTGTAGAAACCCTTGGTCCTGTCCGCCGCAGTCAAACCTGTCTCGTCTCCGTAGACCTTGTAGACATCTCCGATGTTGTCATCGAAGTCGGTTGTAGATGTGAAGGCGCTGGTGGCCTTGTACAATTCGTTGTTGTATCTGATCAAGTCATTGTAGGCATATGCCGTTGATGCGGTCCAATCCTGCACCCTTGATGTGCTTGAAACCCTATCGAATTTTATTGTTGTGTCGAAATCCCTCACAAGGTCATTGTTTAGATTAGCATAGGCCCTGGCTGTGTCCGCTGGTGTTGATCCATCTGTGCGCCCTCCGGTGATCACTACCGTCGGTGTCGTTGTGTAGTTGGCACCTATTCCTGTGACCGTGACGCTGATCACTGCCCCATCCCTGACAGTTGCAATTGCCGTGGCCGCCGTGGTGGCGGGTGTGACGTACATTTTGAACGTGCCTGACTTGGCACTCTGTGCTTCACTCACTGTAGCAGTTGGTCCATAGAAAGTGCCTGAGTATCCGTCAAATGTGTAGGAGTTGGTAGTTCCTGAGCCACCGTTCTGTGAGTCATAGATCTCCGCCTGCTTCTCACTAGTGAACAATGGATAGAAGTAGCCAAAAGACCCAGAAGTCGCACCGGACGAGCTCGTGGCCTGTATCTGGAAAGGTCCTGTGGATCCAACCGTGCCACCCAGTATGGTCACTGTGGGTGTGGTCTGGTATCCACTACCGCCATGTGTGACCGTGATCGACTGCACATATTTTTTATGGTAGTCATTCCACATCTGCCATGGGTACTGTGTGAGTTTGTCAGTGTCTGATGATGTGTTCAGTGGTCTGATCTTGCCCGTCGCCTCATCATAGAACGTTGGATTGTCAAAATCTGTGTAAATGCCGTCCTGCGTGTCTGTGCCAGTGTATCCCAGTTTGTACTCCCTGATCTTTGTGTGGAAAGGTTTGACCTCGTTGATGTAGTCCTCTATCCAGGTGTCTGTGCCAGTTGTGTATGATTTCCTTTGATCCAATGGTCTCACGCTGTTCTTGACGTTGATGAAACTGGTCTTGAACATCCAGTCCACGTAAGTCTGTTCTGAAAGCACACGCCTCAATCCAGTGAAGAACAGTGTGTTGTATTCCACCGCCAAGTCGTTGATCAGCAGGTCATCCCTGATCGCTGTTAGAACACGTCTTGTCTCGATACTAGGTTCCTGGTCGAAACGGTTGTCATCGAACGTGTCCTCGCCGGCAAAGCCTGTCGCGTCCTGTGAGTAATCATACAACTTGGTCGAGATCCTTATGGTTCCGTTCTCTGTGCCCACCAGTTCCCAGCCAGAGGCCGTCTTCATGAACAGTTTCCAACCACCGGTGTCCGCACTGGTGACCTTGACGTGCTTGCCTGCCTCTAGGTCCAACTCATCCAGTTCATACTCGAAGGTCACTTGCTTGTCGATGACGGTGTCCTCGCTGTGCTCCATTGATGTGTTGTCCACTTTGTACCAGTCCGTGTAACTCCAGTACGCGGATGTGTTGTAGGTCTGTATCTTGGTCCTTGAGAATTCCGTTCCGTCCCACTGGTATATGGACCAGAAGCCGTTCGCGGTCTCGTCTGCTCTAACTAGGTAGTTGACAGTGCCTGAAAGGTCCGCGGTGTTTAGGTACGTGAGCTCGGCGTAGGTGTCAACCGCCGCGTCCCACTCACCGCTCTGTGCGGTTGGTTCTGGTTCTTTGGAATCCAGATTGGTGAGGTTTATCTGTCCCACAAGTTGGTTGCGTTTCAACACTGAGTTGGTATAGTCTATGATCTCTTTGAGTGCCCCAAATCTGTCCACGTACCAGCTCTGCCTTGGCCTGGTGTTGTTTCCATATCTCTCGTTGACTGGTAGATTGACGTCCGGCACCAATTCCCCCGTTTCGTTGGAACCTATCAGCGAGTCCCACCAGCGCTGTTCAATCTGTGTGCTTGGCCTGTAGTCCCGGTCACCCTCACGGGCCAACTTCCACACCGAGTGTGAGTCGCCATCGAAATCGTTGGTCCTGATGTCAACGTTGAGAACTATGTCATCGTTGGTCAGATCATTTACACCATTGATGATGAATTTGTTGGTGTCCGTGACCGAGTAGTATTTCTTGTCAAAATTCTGCGGATTGGCTATCATGTTGGCAACCAAAGCGGTTGAATTCTTCCTAGAGACCACGCTGTTGGCTGGCACCGTCGCTTTGTTCCTCACCCAGTAATAGTAGAAGTCAACGAACCTATCCAGTCTTGAGTTGTATCTCTGCACCACCGTGTACCTCGAGTCATCACCATACGCGGCCACCCCGGATATTCCTTCGGCGGCTCCCTGTTGTGTGCCCGATCGGGTGTTCCACTGGCTGGGAAGAAGTGTGGACTCAGTCCACTCGTATATGTCTATCGCTGAACCAGGGAATGTTTTACCCCAATTGTTGTGCTTGTACTCCTGGGTGTCCTGCTCATACCATATCCATTTCACAGTTGAAAGATCCCACCATGTCTCACCTATGTGATTCTCTGCCCACGGTGTCTTAGTGTTCGAATCGGTCCCAAAGTTGTAAGAGGCCGGATCCCATGTGGTTTTGATGTTGATCTCACGATCCGCCACCCCCAGTATCCTGCCCTTGATGGGATCATAGAGGTCATAGTAGTCTCGTATCTGTTTGGTCTTGCGGTTGAAGTCAAACACTTTGCCGAGTTTGTTCATATCTATAAATGGTTCCTCGGTGACCAAGTTCTTCCAGGCGTATTCTCCGCTCACTGTTAGGTCATAACAGACCACCGTCCCGTCATTGGACACACGTGTGCTTCCATCCGCGGTTGTGTTGCCCTCGTCATCTGGAGCACCAACAAACACAGTGCCATCTATCACGCATACCCCCCGTCCAAAATCATCGTTGGATGTGACGCTGTCAAAGTTCAATCTGTCATCGATCACGTACCTGGTATTGTACATCGTGGCCGTGTATGCCGCACCTGATCCAGTGTTTAGGTCCACTATGGTGGTGTCCTGTAGGTCGAACGTGGTCTCTCCAGAGTCGAATCTCATCTCCCTAGCGTTCGCGAATTTCTCAGCACCTATCACTATCCTCGTTCCCGACTGGTTTATGTCAAGCGTGGTCCCAAACTTCATGTTGTCCTGTGTGTCTGGTGCCGTTATGGTCTGCTGTAGTGTGTAGGTGTTTGTCGAACCATCAGCGTTCCATTTATAGTAGTATATGGCTCCTCCGTCGGGCTGTTCCGCGCCATCCACGCCGGGCGCACCTATGATCAAGGTGTCTCCGTCCTTGCTCATGGCGATGCTCTCGCCGAAAGCGGTGTTGATAGACGACCCGTCACTGTCCACTCCGGTTATGGTCTGTGCCAGTGCGAATGAATTCTGTGTACTTCCGTCTGAACTCTGTGACGTCCTCACGAAGATCTCCACCTTGCCCGCGTTGCCTGGTGCTACCGAACTGACGGCCAGTATGTCGCCGTTGTCGTTGGCCGCCAGTCTGTGCCCGAACCTCTGTCCTGATCCACCGTCTGGTGCTTCTATGGTGTAGTCCTGTGTCCAGGTGTCGTACGTTGAACCATCCGCTCCGATCCCCCATGTGTACAGGTACACCCTGCCGGTGTCGTTGTCGTGTCCGGGGGCTGATACAAATAGGTATTTTTGTGCAGTATTCCTAGATGATGATTCGGTTGGCTCCGATATTTTGTGCGCCCATCCGAAGTTTAGATTCTCGTTGGAACTTGAACCATCAGTTGGAGGAGTAATAGTTGCTAGTATACCGTACTTGAAGGTGTCTGGATCCCAAACATAAACTTTTGCCAATCCTGAATCTGCGAACCTTGTGCTTCCGTCAGTGCTCTCCGTGTTGTTATAGGGCGCTCCCGCTACCACGAAGTTTTCGTCAGTGCTGATTGACAAAGATTCACCCAGTCTACCTGTGTTGTCATTACCATCGGTCATTGTGCCCGTGGATTGCGTGGTGAACAGTGTTCCTGGTTCGGTCGTGGACCTGAACAAGAAGTGTACCTCACCCTGACCCTTGCCTGGTGCTGATATCACCACTGTCCTACCGTCATTCCTAGCGACTATCCTGTAACCGAACTCCTGATCGGCCGCCTCTGAATCTGGTGACAGTATCAATCCGTCCGTATAGGGATCCTGCTTCTCGTACACACGCCACAGTCCAGCGCTGTCCGCGTCCGCGAACACCTTGTCCCCTTCTCGTTGTATGTCATCATCCTTGTCGTTATAGGCCGAATAAGGCAATAGGTCATTTACGTTGTCCATCGAAGCTAATCTCACAGATATGAACTTGTAGATGTTGCCGTAACTGTCAGCCGTGGAACCGTCCTCAAGCGTGGGAATGAATGCCGTGTTGCCCGAGTAGTCTATGATCACCGTCCTGTGGTCTGGTGTGCTGGACACCTGGTACACCGCATTGAGGGTTGTCTCCTCGCTGTTGCTTATGGCGAAGAAGTCCGCTTCGGCTGTAGTTGATGCACCGGACAAACCATGTGATCCAGTGAACGTGATTTCCAACTGCGAGGCGTTGTTGATGGTGCGCAGTTTGGCTATCTTGAAATTGGCCACGGTCAACCTGAACACGTCCCAGTCCCTGTTGAATTTGTTTGCGACCCAGATCAGGTCATTGGCCGTGACCCTGTTGACATCTAGGTTGAAGAGGTCTGTTATAGTGAATGCTGTGTGCTGTACCTGTCGCAGTTGTGGGTACCCAGCGGTCTTGTACACCTGTGCTGTGTCCCTGTCCACGCCCTGCTTGGTGTAGTCCAGCCTGCTGAATGTGTCTGACGCAGTGTATTCCACCGGCTTGCGGTAGAGGTCTTCTGATGCGACGTATTCGGATCTTGCGTACTCCCTTGTGCTGTTGGTGTCGTCGAACAGCTCGATGCTCTGTGGATCCGCAGTGATCTCGTCATCACGTAGCGTTATCTGTATGCTCTCCGTGGAGTCTGTGTTTCCGAACCGGCCTGTCCTGATCATCCATTCCGGATACATGTCAAGTGTGATATCTGATCCCTCGTACTTGGCCTTCAGTATCTTGTCTATGGCGTTCTTGGTTCCTTTCTCACGGATGTAGCCCTGGTAGAACTTGTACTGTGACACGTCATTGACGAACAGGTTCTCCAGGTAGTCCCTGCTCTGGTAACCGATCAATCTCTGTGCCAATTGCTGTTGTGACTCGTCGAAGTTGTTGGATTCCAGATTGTAGAAGTCATTGAACTGCGCTATCTTATAGTCGAAGTTGGGTAGCAGTTGTGGAGCGGGTTTTGCCGACTTTAGCGTCCAGTTCGAAGTTTCGAACACTGAACCCGAGTTGTGATTCACACGCGCCACGTAGAACTTGCCCTGATGTTCCACTGTGTCTCCGATCCTGTAGTCAGTGTTGGCCAGCCAGTACGTGACCTGTGCGGCGTCAAACACGAATCCAGGTGCGTAGTAATCACCATTCCACCCCGCGGTCTTCCAACCAACTAATTTCAATCTCGGTTGCCTGAATCCTGTAAATGGGTCATAGATTATGTCAGCGAACACAGTGCTGTTGTCAAACAACAGAATGTGTTCCTTCTGCACTGTGTTTAGAGCTATGTTATACAGTCCCACATCCGTTGACTTGATCGCCAACTCAAATGTCTTTCCGATCCTCTTGGTGGATATCTCCCTGATGTCTATCTTCCTGCCGCCCGCGTCCAACAGTGAGTAATCTCCCGCCAGGTTCCTCAATCTGCCAACTATGCTGTTGTTGGTGTCCAACTCGAAACCATCGGCGGCCGGTGATACGGTCACGGCCGATCCCGGCGCCCACTCCTGTGTGGTCCAGAACAGGAACTCCCTGACAGCGTTGGCCCAGTTAAGGGTCTCCTTCAACTCCGTCGAGAACTTGTTGAATCGGAATCCTTGTTCCTCCAACCAGTGCCCGTACCCGAACAGGAAGTCCGCCACGTCCTGTATGGTGTCGAACACGTGACCGTATGGAATGGTCTGTGTGGTCTCCTGGTAAGCGTTGTACTGTGCAACCGCCTGTGATCCTGTCACGGACACCGACTTGTTGGTGGTGGTCTTAACAGGATAATTGAAGTTGAAATAGGGTTTAGTGGTCGAATATCCCAACACCTTGTAACCACCCAGGAGAGTTGAACCATCCTGGCTTACGTCGGTGTTCTTCTCTATAAGCACACCTGAATATTGGAAGCTCTCCACTGGGTTGGATGTCCTGAACAGGATCTTGTAGTTCTCGTCGGGTATGAATTTTGAACCAGAGGTGGACCCTGGGGAAACGGAATCAGTAAGAACCTTGATGTTGTCCTTGTCTGTGAATCCGCCCAGTTTATAGGCCAACTGTACTGTGAGTCCTTTCATCTTGTCGTAGTAAAAGGTCTTTGGATCTAGGTTACGTGAAATCAAATAGTTGACCACGAACGGTTGGTATCCCGCCGTCTGGTATCTGGTTGTAACTCCCGTTGCTGTGTCAGTCTCCGTTTCTAGGTGGTACTTGGCAGTTGCCAGCGTCTTCCTGATCCCTGTCAGGGTGTAGATCTGGTTTCCGGCTGTGTTAGTGGTGATCCTAGAAGGATCAAACAGATTACTGAATAACCGGGCCGGTTTTGTGAGGGCCAGTGTCTTCATCACTGTGAATGGATACGCACTCGATCTGCGCCATACCGTCTCTGCCGGTGCTTGGTCTCCAAACTTCCAAGCGGCCTGCCTGCCTGGTATGTCAAAATTGTCTATCAATCCCGCCGCTATAGGATCAAGCAGGTTACCGGATGCATCCACGGGTAGGTAATTCCTGATCTCTGGTTTTCCGTACCTCCCTGATTCCGTGGCTATCCTGTTCCATAAAACATCGTTGCCTGACGTGTACGGTGCGGTGCCATATGTGGCTTCCCAATCAGTGGGCTTCTCGGAATGTCCCAACATCTCCCATGGTCTCACATGTGGTGCGTCCGTGTCATAGAAATACTTGTAGATCGCCCTCCAGTGTCCTGGCAGTTTTTGGCCTGTCAATCTATCAGTAGATTTTGCGTAGTTGTAGGTGAACGGCGACCCCTCTGTGAAAGTGGTGTTGTTTATGTATTGCACATTATTGCGTCCGGCCCACACATAGAAGTCCGGTGACATCACACTGTCCACCTCGGCCAGTGTGTAATCGGTTGTGGTAAAAGCACTAGGCAAGACGTCGTGAATGTCTAGCAGTGTTGAATCAAACTGGACTTTTATATTGTTGTATATCCTCTTCTCCAATTCCAAGATAAGATCATCTCGCTCATCACCGTAGGCTTTGATTATAGATCCGTCGTGTCTCCTTATCACTGTGGTGTTGATAAGATAGGTATCATCTGTGAATATCTCTGGTTTGAATTTTGGATACGTTCCCTGTTTGGTAGGTGTCACTGGCATGTAACTGCCCGTAGTGTCGGCGTAATCTTTTATGACAATCTCGTCACCTTCCTGAAGCGTGGCGGTGATATCGATACTGTCGTCTTCAGTGCTGAACGTGTAGTCTGTGCCTAGCAACAACTGTGTGCCATTGAGATATACATACACCGCCCTGTTGCTTAAGGTAGTGATGCTGTGTTGGGAATCTATGGCGTACTCCGTCTGTGATGCGCCCTGCACCGTGTAGGTCCTAGTGGAAACGTTCTCCCCCCAACCCACCATGTCCTCGTAGAAGAATGGGAATGTGCTGTTCTTGCCTTGGTTTATGGCCGATATGATCTCGTCAACCCTGTCAGCGGCCACTCCCTCGTAAGCAGTTCCGGTGGCGTGTGTCAGGAAAGAATTATACCATTTCTCATACTCCTGATTCGCGTAATCGATAGCGGTGACGAAATTGGAGTCTTGGTCTATAAGGCCGAACACCGCTGGTAGCAGTGGCGCCTCGTGCTGGTGAATCGTCCCGCCCTTGAGCCTGGCGTCGGGTTTGTCTCTTAGGTTCGAGACCCCCGGGATCGCACCCGTGACTTCCTGGTTCTTGTCTAAAATGTCTCTGACGTGGTTCAATACCTGTCCCAGCGTGAATGTGCCTAGTTGTTGGTTGAGACTGTTGGTGGCCAGGTTCTCGGGCAGTTCATATATGCCCTTGCCTGAGATTTTCTGGGCACTGCTGTAGGTCGCAAACCTTATCTGGTCATTGACTGCGAGCTCATCAACGAACCTCACGTACCTGTTGGTGGTGCCATTCACTAATGTGTAGTCTGTGCCTTGAGTCATCCTGTCACCGTTCACAGACACGGATACCTCTAGGTCAGTCAGCGCGGCGGAATTCTCGTAGACGTCTATGGGGAACAATCTCTTCTCGGTGTCGTCCACTATGCGTGTCCTTATCACCCTCTGTCGACTTTCATTGGTCCTCTTGATCCATGCACTACGTGAGTTGTGCGTCTGCCTGCCGGTGGTGTAGTGCAGGTGTCCCTCTGCCAGGTTCTTGGTCAGGGTCCTCGACCCACTCTTGTAGGTGAACGTGCCCGAAGTGTGGTCTGACTCGAAAACTATGTCTCCCACGTTGTTGATGGTTTTGTACTTGACCCTGATGCCCAAAACGGTGTCCATGGGCGCCGTGTCGCTGGTCGCGTACTTGAACACGGTGGCTCCTTGGAACGAGCTGTTTGGGTAAGTGGTCTCGTCATTGAACGGGGTATGATCATTGTCCCACATGCCGAACAACGGCTGTTGGTTCACACCGGTCTTCTGCTGTGCCTCCGTCCAGGCCTCCGTGGTAGCGTCGTAGTAGAACGTCTTGCCTTGATTGACTGTGCCGAACTCTATGAACACGCTGTCCTTGTCTGCTGGCGTGGCGTCCGTGGCCTCCGTCAGTGCTATCTTCTGTGTTGAGTCCCCCGCGGTGACGAAATTGACGTCGTAGATCTTGTTGCGCACTATGGGATCGGTGTCCGCGGCGAATATCACCCGCATGCCGTCCGCAATTGCTATGCCATCTATGATGTAACCGCTATTGTTCACTATTGTACTGAAAGCGTCCGTGGTAACCGTGTCATACAATGTGACCGATCTCTTGGCCACCGTGCCGTGATTGTAAAGTGCCAGTCCCGAGTCGAATTCTATGATGGGTCTCTTGGCACGGTCATCCTCGTTCAGCACCGGTGTGAACCCACTTACACGCGCGGTCTCCTCTATCATGCTACGGTGGAACCACCTGTTGTACCTCGACCAGGCGTTCTGGTCCCGGCTGTCGCGCTTTATTGTGATGTAGTCCTTAACATCAGGCGTGTAGTAGGCCAGAGCGTATGGACGTGTGTCATAGGCTACTGAATCATAAAGGATTGTGGTCTCCGTGGCGTAACTAGCCGGAGTGATAAGATCCTGCACATCCGTCAATGTTATTGCGTCGCCCACTCCTTCCACATAGTATTCTTTTCCTTGGTAGGTGGCGGCAACCAGACTGCTAGTAAATTTCACTTTCATGCCGTTGGAAAGGTCCAGTGTCCTCAGGCTGTAGTTCTTGGCACCTATGATGTCGTCTTCCGGGTCGATGGCTGTTGTGGCAGTGGCGTCCTTGATCTGCAGTATGCCGTACATGGCATCATGGTTGCCACACTGGTAGTACAACGTGTCTGGTGCTCCTGAGGTGGGCACAGTGAATGTGACCACGCCTTCGTCCTCGCCATTGTTCGTAACACCTGTTGAATAAATTGTTGAGGTTGATCCGTCCTCTGACACCTTGCTCTTGTAGGGCTCCGTCATTATCCAGAACGGATGTCCCTTGGCGTTGACGTTGAACCTATAGGTGTTGCCCCTGTACAGTGTCAGGATGGGATTGTTCTCGTTCTCCCTGTGCCTGAACTCATATGCGGCCTGGCCCACGTTGGTCACTGTGTATTCAGCCACCGCGCTTGGTCCCACGGAATCGATCTCTATGGCGCTTGGTCCCTCGGGCATCCAGTAGTACTCCCTGTAGTTGACCAGTTTGTCATAGTCTATGGCGGGATTCCAACTGTACACGGTCTCCTTGTTGAGCCTGTCGTGGTTGTTAACCTTGCCTCCCAGGTAACGGATCTGGTTGATGTAGTCGTCGTACGTGCCTGTGAATTTGACCTGGTCCTCGGGATTCACCGAGGTTGTGTCCCTGTCCGTGTATGTGACCGATGGTTCCAACTGGTATGCGAACCTGTTCCTGCTGGTCGCTCCTATGTATCTATCTGTGATTTGTCTAGTGTATGCGTCTTGCCTTCCTATGAATCCGTCCAGCCTTTCCAGTTGGCCCTTCTGTACAAGTGTGTCCAATGTGCTGGCCAGGAAACGTTGGTTGGTGTCCGTACGATAGAACGCTGGTAGGTGTTGTACCGTCCTACGGTATTCGTTGTCACCCTGCTGGACGACTTCGTTGTTGGTCAGTGCGTTGGTTGGTTCGTCAGCCATTAGTATCCTGCCCCACTACTGCCGGTGCTTGAACCGGAACCTGTTGTAGTAGAGCCTGATACCGCTGATCCTGTGGTGGTGTTGGTAGTGGCAGTTGATGTTGATGTGACCACAGTTCCTGAAGCCGCAAGTTGATTGGCTCCAAGCGCTGTTATGATTGACACATCATCAACGGTGGCCCCACTGATGAAAATCTCGTCCGCCGCTGAATTAATCTGGAACAAGGACCCAAAACCCTGTCCTGATTGATTTGGCACGATCACTGCTGTCAGCAGGTCTGGTGCCAATTGGGTGTGTATGTAAGCGGCTAATTCCGTAAAGTAAAAAGTATCTCCGAAGTCCCAGTTGTCCAAAGCGAAGAATTCGTTTATGGCCTGTATGACTCTAGTTTTTACCACTGCGTCAGTGATATTAGTTTTAGTATTCTTCACCACCTTGAATGTGGCTTGTAATTCCTCGTCGGCATTAGTGCCAAAAAGTATCTTGTACTTGACCGGATGGTACACTATCTGGTCTGACAGTGATTTCAATGGATTTAGTACTCCCGAGTAGTTGATCCTCAACTGGTCCTGTGTTGATGTCGCGGGTCTCACACCCCCGTCCTGTAGCCATATCCTGAACAGGTTGTCGTATGTCCTCTCCAGCAGGTAGATGTCAACTATGTTGCTCACACTAGGGTCAATCCTAGTCTCCTGGCCGGCGTGGTGCTTGTACTGGAAACTGATGGAGCTCCTTCCCCTCCTTGCCATGTAGTCTGTGGTAGTTGATAACGTGTTGGTGGTTGAGCTGTAGGTTTTAATCACGTCCTCGTCCGCGGCGTAGAAGTAGAACAACTGTCCATCCGTGTAGGTGGCGGTGTTTAGGTTGATGTCCGCTTCGTTCTCGGTGACCACGAAGTTGGTTGACGCGTATGGTCTGAATCTCTCTATGGCATCGTATGATGTGTATTTCTCAAAGAACACGAATTTGGTGTTCTCTGACAGAGTGGGTTCTACCACAATGTCAAATATATCAGGATTGTCCACAACACCATCATCATCGTCATCATAGAATCCAACCTTGACCTTCCTGTTGTCCTGGAAACCATCCGACTCTGTGACTGTGTCCACCACCTGCCAAGTGATCGGATACCCTATGCTGTTGCCCGTTGACACTATGCTGTTGGTCTTAAGGATCTTGACCGTGTCCTTGACACTCTTGCCCGTTTGGTAGTCATAAATCTTCTCTTGCGCGTCAAAGTGGAACTTGTTCTGTGACTCTGACTCGAATACGTAGTCCAATCGTCTATAGGTCACTGTGTAGGTGTTGCCGTCATTGGTGAATTTGAACCACCAGCTGGCGTCCAGATTGGTTCCTGTAGTGTCTCCCGTGTTGTCGAGGCTGAACACAGAACTGGTGCTGAGATTGGTTGATGTTATCACCTTCCAGGTCTCGGTGTCTATGTCATACCTGAGTCCGAACTCCTCGTAGGCCTCGATCCTGTCTATGATGTCTGCCTCCAGCGCGTTGGAGAATGATGTAGTGAAGTTGGGTATCACAGCACTGAGAACCGCGCCGTTTGGTATGATGTCGTTGAGCGTGATTGGTCCGACTCCTGATTCGAGATTCCCCAGTCCGCCGTTGGCTCCGTCAAGCACCACCGCGCCTATTTTGGCCCAGGCCCTGTCCTCGGCGTTGTCTGTGCCTGATGTCACAAGTGTTTCATTTAAGAACTTCCTGGTGTCTGGTGATGTGAATTTTATGAGCGCTCCTGGTTTGGCAAATTTTAAATTTGAAGTAGCGTAGTCACCCACGACCAAGGCACCACCTGATGTAAAGTAACCAGTGTTGGTGTTGGTGGATGTGGTTGTGGAATTCCACGTGGCGGTCAATGTGCTTAGGTCCTTGGTCCCATACTTAAGGTAATAGAACTGCCTCGCATATGCTTCCTTGAGCTTGGCCTCAACCGATGTGTCTATAGTGGACTGAATATTGCTCCTGTTGTTAAAAGTGAATGTGAATTGTTGTGTACTCTCTTCCCTGTACAGGATACCATCCTCGGCGAACACAGAAACGTTTGAGTACGCACCAGTGGGGTCTAAAATTTCTTTTGCTCTGCTTATACCAGATGCAGATCTATTTACTGACCTAACTTTAACAATCTCCTGCGACGCTGACAGTGGTACTACTTGGTAGTCCTCTGCTGTTATCATCCTGTTCTGTGAATAGTATACCTGTGCGGCTTTTTCCCGGATGCTGTCATTGGACTCAGTGGCCGCGGCGTTGTACACGCTGGCCTTGAGGCTCATCGATATGGTCAGGGTCTGTTGTGCGCCGTTGGCGTCGGTGTATGGCACCGACACTTGTATGTTCTGCATGTCAGCAGGCTGTATGGCGTACTTGGCATTGTCACTGATCCTGTGGTATGTCCTGAACGAACCCAGTGGTAAGTTTGAGAAGTTTCCATCTCCAAACACCAAATCAATTGCGTCGTTATTTTTTGTAACTACATTGTAGATGTTTCTTTCCGAAGCGGCTAAAGAATTGTATATCGCGTTGTTGCCTGTCAGCGAAGGAACCTTGGCCCACTTCTCTGTTATCTGTCCAAACTGATCTAACTTGTACAACCAAACATCTGTGTCGTTGATGTTTGATGCCGCTATGGATCTCACGTAGTTGGTCACTGCCGTGTCCACCGTGAAGTCCGCGTACTGCATGGCACCTTGCTTGAACAGGAAGAAGAATCCTGTGTTGTTTGAACTGTCACCTGCGCTGTCTGACCTGTAGACGTATGTGAGTCCCGTGCCCGGTATGGGATCCGACTCGTAGATGCTATCTGAATTATTAATTGTAGTAGGCACTATCTCGAATGTCCTGCTGACGCCTCCCACTGACTTGGTGTACTTGAAAATGGGAAGATCCGTCTGGTTTGAACTAAGTGTGTACACCTCCGTGTCTATGCCACCTATGGATCCCGACTCCCTGGGATTGCCGAACAGTTGTCCGGTCTGGTTCGCGGCGTTCAGTATCGCCGTGAACTGCTCCCTGTAGTTGGAGTTTGCGGAATCGTTCCACACTATGGTCTGTGTTGCCAGGTTGGTACCGGTCGAGTCCACCACGTCCTGTGTTGTTGAAATAGAATCAATTTTTAAAAGTCCTGTTGCTGGTTTATTTCTTTTGGCGTTGTAGTTGATCAGCCTCGCCAACCTCAGCACTGAATTTCTCCTCTCAGCGGTCTCCAGGAAGTTCTCCCTGGCGTTGAGGTCCACCCTGAACGATAGCGCCTGTGCTATGTAGGCTATGAGGTCTATGAGCGCCACATACTCTGAGCTCTCCACGAAGTCGTTGAAATCATCGGGGTAGTTCTCCCTGAGGTAGGCCACCATGGTCCTCCTCAGCGTCTCGAAGTCGTACGATTTGAAATCCGCCTGCTGGAAAGCCTGGTAGATCTTCCTCCAATCCTCCGCGACTAGTAATCTATTTTGTCTGTCTGTAGTGGCCATACTGTTTGTACGGATATTTATGTGATAGATTATCTACGTATATTAAGATAGACGTAGCAGTGCGTTCTCGTCGAAACTGAACCTCAGTTTCTCGGTGATGTTGAGGGGCACGTAGGTTATAGTGGCCTGTATGGCTATGCCCTTGTCCGCCTCTGTGACTGTGATGTCTTGTGTGCTTATCCTGGGATCCGCATTGAGATTCTGTGTGATGTCTTCTAATATAGCGTCTCTGAGGGCCTCCGTGAATGGCTCGAACAACGCATCATAGATGATGGTGCCGAACTCGGGGTTCTCCACACGCTCGCCCTTCCTGACAGAAAGCCTGTTGATCAGGTCCTGTTTTGCCACCTCGAAGTCGTACAGTTTGAAGTTCTGACGGTCAGCACGACTGCTGAAACCCTTGAAGGTCACTGTCTTGTTGCTCAATCCGTTGCCTGATCCGTTGTCACCATACGCCATTAGTGTATCCTCCTAAATTCCACGTCGACCTTGCTGTAGTCAACCATGTAGTATCCCGTGTCGGTCATAATGCTGGCCCATGGCACCTCCTGTGCCATCACACCCTGCCACGTGCCCGACGTGTGTTTGTATTTAAACTCGTAGATGTTGATTCCTGAAGGGGATCGACCAATCAATCTGATGTCCTCCTTCAATCTCACGTCACTGAAACCACTGAAGAATGTCTTCACGGCCGTGACCGCGCCCGTCACACTTCCACCCCCGAACAACGCGGGCAGTTTCATGGCACCGATCTTGGCACCTATGTTTGTGAACGCTCCAGCCTTGATGCCCTGTGCACCCAGTTCCCTAGCCGTGCTTCCACCCAGTCCCGCTAGGAATCCCTTGGCCTGGCTGGCCACTGCGTTTATTGCCGTCTTCTGTATGGTCGACGTGACCTGTCCCGCCACCACGTTCTTGAACACCTGGGTGGTGGCCTTGAGATCCGCGATGGACCTGATGTTGGCGATGTTGATGTTGCCCGCGATGCCGGATATGTCTATGCCGGCTATGGAACTTGGTAGGGGCGATCGTTCAAATATTGTGTTGCCGAACTTGTCCACGCCTATGGCCTTCCTCTTGGTGAGGTCTCCCACTGCCTTCTTGAATGTGTCGTTGGCGTAGTTGGCCGCGGCCTTGCTTCCCACGTCAGTGGCGCAGCCCTTGAAGTCACCTGAATACAACTGTGTCTTGTCACCCAGGGCGAACAGTTCTCCCGCTTGGTTCACGAACACGTTGTCCTTGAACAGTTCAGCCACATCTGATCCGGTCACGGTGTCAATGACCTGGTCCGCCAGTTTCTTGGTGTTGTTGTTGAGCACCTCCGACACGGAGTCCGCGACATCGAACCCTTTCAACTTGTTGCTGATGCTGGCCGCGGTGTCCCATTTCACTTTGCTGGCATTGATGCCGAATAGTTCGTCGTATTCCTTGCCGAAATCCGCCGCGATCTTCCTGGCCTTGGCAGGGTCAGTTGATGTGCCCATTTGTTCACGCAGGTGTCTCTCCAGTTGCGCCTGGAAAATGCCTTGCCTTATGGACTCGTTGTCAGACAGCATGAGTTGGTATTCTGTGTACTCCACCGTGCCTGGGGTGTTGGCCAACTGACTCCAACGTTTCTTGTTGTCAGCGCCTCCCGTAGGCATTGCGCCCTCTGAAGTGAATCCACGGAACCTAGGCATGGGCTCGTGTGTCACGAATCTGTGCACCGTGGTGGAAGTCTGTTTGGTGAAAGGTCTCAGTGGCTCTATGCCCTTCTTGGCCAATTCCACGTCGCCCTCCTGTCTTTCAGTCATGCTCGCGGCGTCCGTGTCCAACCACTTAGGTCCCCAGGTGTCGCTGGCACCCGTTGAGTTGAAGTGCACTTGTGCGCCCGCTAGGTGTATCTGTCCTCCGGCACCATGCAACTGCTGTCCGTCCGTGTATGACGTCAGGCCATCCCTGGCGTAGTCCCTGATGCTTCCCTTCTGTGAGCTGTTGAATATGCCCTTGTCTCCCAGGTTCAGCATGTAGGTGCCCGCCGACTTGACTATCTCGTTGGTGGCGCTCATCCTGATCTGGCCTGCGGCGTGCATGTTGATGTTGGCGTCCGAGTGCAGGTTGAAGTCACCCTGCGTCCTCAAGTTGATTCCTCCAATGCCTGAGTACACGTCTATCCTGCCCTCACGGTCCATCTCAATCCAGGCGTTGCCCGATCCATTTGCTATGTACACCACACCCTCGGTGTCGTGCATCAGCAGTTGGTGACCTGAAGCGGTCCTCAATCTGGTAAGTTGGTTTGTGCCATCACGCGCTCCATCGTCCATGACGAAACTGTGTCCATGGTCCCGGTCAACACTGACCGGCCTGTCATCCAGTCCTATGTTAGGCTTCTGAGAATCTGGTTTGATCCTGCCTGGTGTGCTGATACCAAACACCGCGCTTGGCGATTCTCTACGCGCACTGCTGGTCGTTGTGCCCCTGACCTGATCAGCAACCAGTCCCTGTCTGAGCAGTTGGTCGGCCAATCTGTCATTGATCGGGAACTTCTGTTGTTCAAGAGTCTCCGCTTCTATGGCCCTGTTCTTCTCACCCGTGGGCAAGATGTCCGTGCCGTATGTGTCCTGTTTGCTTTCACTGAAGTCTCCACCGTTGCTGGGCATGGCAGTGTCTCGGCTGGCCGCGTGTCCTGGTATCTGTTGGTTCATGTTGGGTTCCTGCACACACCCCATCCAGTAGGCGTTGTATCGGTCCTGTTGCCCCTTGGCGAATATCACCATCACTGTGGTGTCCACGTCTGGTGGCACCGCCCACATGCCGTAACTGGTCTGGCTGGCGGTGTAGGAGTATGGATCGGTCTTGTCCACGCTCTGGAACGATTTCACGCCATAGAACGGTGAGAGGTACTGGCACCATATGATCTGGTCCGGCTTGGGATCGTTGGTGCCCGTGAGTGCGGGTATGTTCACACCCAGTCGGCCCATCTTGGTGGGGTCATTGGGGAACTTGACCGTGCCTATGTAGGGCCCAGGGTCCTTGTCCAGGTACTTCTGGTTGAAGTACTTCTGGTTGTCAAACGAATCTGTGAATCCCCTCTGGTCCTTGTATCTGCTCATATCTATATTTTATCTAATCAAAATTCTCTATTGACGCTTCTCCGCTGATGTCTGGCTGATTACCTATTCCTGCCAGCGTGCCATCTGTTTGCGCTACGGTCTTTTTCTTTTCACTCAGGTACTGGTTGTCGAACACCGACTGTGATATGTTCGGCGCCACGCCCTGTCCCTGTTGGTTGTTCATCCTCACGCAGGTCAGCGTCTGCAGGAACTGGCCATTGGTGAACTTGCTTTCCACCTTGACCACCTGGTACACACCATTGAAGAACAGGTTGTCCTCCTGTGAGCTCCTGCCCGCCGAGAACATGGTTCCCTTCTTCTCGTCTATGTCCGCTGGCAACCTGTACCTGATGTTTATGAGTGGTGTGAATCTGTCACCATTGAAACTGTGGGCTCCACCCTGCCTGTTGAAGTCTTGGTCGGCCCTGCCGATCACTATGTCTGTGTTCTTGTCATTCAGTCGTTTGAGCGTGGTGTACATGTCCTGGCAGATGTAGTGAGGGTCTCCCAGTATGTCCAGTTCCACCCGCATCATGTCCGCCTCCGGGTTGGTCAGGTAATCATAGAACTCCTGTTGCTTGAACGCGGCCGGGTTGTCCGGGTTGGCGGTGCTACGACCCGACACTATGCTGGGATATGACCTCAGCGGCAACAGGGCCTCTGGGTAGTCCTCCCGACCCGTTATCCTCTGCACGGTCGCCTTGAATCGCTTCAGCATGTTTTTCTCATTTGGGGTCTCCGACGTCGGCCTCACGTTACGCATGTAGTAGGCACTCTTGTAGTTGATCCTTAACCCCTGCACGTCCACGTTTCCACCTGTGTAAATGTAATCGTAATTCTTCCTTACCAACTTCTTCCATTGCGTCCTGCCGATGCTGAGTCCCGAAGCTAGAAACTTCAGTATGTGCACCTTGTGGCTGACCGCCTTGTACACGATCTCCTTGGGGTGCATCTTGGTTATGCTGTCTAACCTGCTGGTGTCGGTGTAGATACTGGTCTTGATCTTGAACCAGGGCAGGTACTGATGTTCCAACAGCAGTTTCTGTAGTTCATCCTCCTTGGCCTTGGTGGTCAGCAGGTTCCGTATCTCCCCCTCCCTTGTCTTGTCGTCTTCGGAGAGTTGGTATCCGGCCATTGTCAGGTACGCCCTCCAGAAGTCCTGGCTCAGTTGCAGGAATCCCGGTTGTGCCCTGATCCAGTCCTCCATGGCCTTGACCAGGTTTGTTCCCCTGCTGAGGGTCTGTGTCACCTCCGTGGCCTGCCTGTAGGCTATGTCCTGTTGGAGCAGGTCATCCTCCGGGTTGCTAGTCTTCGCCTGATCACGGATGATGTCTTTGACGTCCTGCTCGTTCTTGTTGCTCTGGTCCGTGAGTGCCTGTTCGGCACCGCCCAGCAGTCCGTCCTCGATCTCGAACCTGTAGGTGTCGGGCAACTCCCTGACCTTTTCCGCTATCTCGTTCTGCATCATGGTCACGTTGAGCGCTTCCTCCACCTTGTCTTTCCAGCCTGTCCACGAATTCTCGTTTATGGGCACATTGGCCCTGGCCACCTTGAACATGTCGTCGTGCGCCTGGTCACCGTAGGGCACAGCGGTGACGTCGTACACCGCGCCTCCCTCGTTGACGTCGAATTCCACCCTGACTATCAGTATGGGCACCTTCCTCTGTAGGTTCTCCTTGGGCTGGAACGGGCGGCCGTTCTCGTCGAACCCCTTGAAGTCTATGGTCAGTAGCAGGGGCGCGGCCTGGTAGTCCAGGAAGCCGTTGATGAACGTCGCGGCCCTGATCTTCTCTATAAGGGTTATGCTGTAGGGCTCGTGTATCTTGAATTCCATCTTGGTGAAGTTGGCCAGGTTCCTGTCGTTGTTGGGGCCTATGGTGCCCAGCATGTTGATGTCCTCA